>Ga0209101_1000326_pt1 | contig 39928 bp, 30 predicted proteins | sample ConPoolayeCmetaG_FD_185481 | JGI IMG/M metagenome (GOLD analysis project Ga0209101, IMG submission 185481) | Hot spring microbial mat communities from California, USA to study Microbial Dark Matter (Phase II) - Cone Pool mat layer C metaG... ...
GAAGTGCCTCGGCGCCGTGGAGGGCGCTTTCAGCACCCTTTGGCTTTGAGCCGGAGGCTTTAGCCTCCGGTGAGGCCGGCAGGTGCGCGGAAATCTAACATTGTCGAGATACTTATTGACAGGATTGTTGATGATCCCCTCGATAAGGTTTGCGTAGCCTCTGATCGCGTAGGCACTCCTGAGAGCCTATCCGAAAAACCGTACGAGTTACGCGGCATAGGGATGCCGCGTAGCCGACGCATAAGGATGCGTCGGCTATGTTTTTTGGATAGTCGGCTACGTTTTTTGGATAGTCGGCTACGTTTTTTGGATAGGCTAAAAGGGAGGCCCTGATTTCTACAGGGCCTCCCTAGATGGTCATCAGCCCGAGTGCCCGGACTCTAGGCTTGTTTGGCCTTGAGGTTCCAGAGGGTGATCGGCATGGTGATGTGCCACAGGGCCGTGTTGTAGGCATTCTTGGCCGTCGGCCAGTTGTCCCAGTAGGTGGTGTTCATGGGGATGCGGTGGAACCACTGCACCAGCGGCACTTCGGGTAACTCGTCCAGCCAGATTTCCATTGCCTTGCGGAAGAGCTCCAACGCCTTGTCAAAGTTCTTTTCCGGGTTGGTCTTGCTCAGTTCGTCGACGATGGCGCTGTACTGTTCGTTGCCCCAACGCGGGCGGTTGTCACCGCAGTTTTCTCCGGTCGGCTTTTGGTTGCGGATGTGATACATATCGAGGGTGGTGAAGGGGTCACGCACCGAGCCGCCATGCCCGAAAAAGTGCAGCATAGCGCGACCATCGCTCTTGCCGGCCCACACGTCGGGCGGGGTGACGTGTGTCGAGTCGAACCCGGCCTTGCGCAATTGCTCTGCCGTCACCGGGGCGATGTCGCCAAAGAGCGGCACGCCGGCCCAGATGTTGGTGTCCGGACGCTTGCCGTCTTTGTCAACCCAGAACCCTTCGCCGTCCTTGGTGAATCCGGCCTCGGTCATCAGTTGATTGACTTTGTCCAGGTTGACTTCCAGGACATTGTATTTTTCAAAGAGGTCTTTGCAGGCGTCGACGTACTTCATCAGACCGGGGTATTCGGGGAAGGGATGGTAGGTGACCTTGCCGGCGCCGGCCCAGCCGATGTCGACCAGTTGTTGCTGGTTAACTGCGTAGGCGATGGCCCAGCGCACGCGCTTGTCATCGAACGGCTTTTCCAGGCAGTTAAAGTACATCGAAATCGGCCACCAGTCTACATAACCGTAGGGCTTTTGGTTGTCGGTATGGGTGACGACATGGCGGGCCTGGGCCAGAATGCTCTCGATGGTGCGCGGACGGAGGTCAAGGCAGTAGTCGATTTCGTTGTTGATGAACATCTGGGCGGCTTTGGTGTCGTCGGTGAACCCGATGTTGATCACGCGCCAGACTTCGGGGGCTTTCATAAAGCCGGTCTTGAGTGCCCACCAATCGGGCCGCAGGTCAAAATGCTTGTGTGTCGGCGTGTCTGCGGTGCGCTTGTATGCACCCAACACCACGGGCCAGTCGGGGTTCTCTTCCCAGCTCATTCTGAACTCGCGCCAATCCCCTTCGACCTTTTCATAAATGTGCTTGGGGATGATGTACACGCCACGGTCAAAGCGGTAGGTGCACTCGGTGTCGTGGTAGCGCACATTGGGGGTGTTGAGGATGAATTTGACCGTGTGGTCGTCTACGGCGACGACTTCTTTGGTCAACACTTTGACGCGGGCCGAGTCGCGCAGGTCAGGGGCGAATTTGATCAACGAGTTGTAGGTAAAGGCAATGTCGTTGGCGGTGAACGGTGTGCCATCGCTCCATTCCACGCCTTTGCGCAGGTAAACGGTCAGCTCGGTGGCGTCGTCGTTGTATTCATAGCTCTCGGCCAGATGCCCAAAGAACTTGTCGTTGAGCGCGGTGTAATAAAACATCGCTTCCAGCTCGGAAGCCATCGCCTGCTGGTGGTTAAACCCATTGGCGTACGGGCCACAGATGCCGACGTTGCCGAACTCGCTGGGGCCGTACATGTAGACGAGCGTGCGATTGCGGGGCACTTCACCGCCCGGCGCGGGGATTTTGGGCGCGGGCGTGGCCGTTGGTTCTTTGGCACCTGCTGCCGGTGTGTTGGTCGGCTGGGTTTTGGGCTGGGGAGTCGGCTCTGGCGTCTTGCAAGCCGCCAAAGCTGCACCTGCCGCAGCCAGAGTCGAAAGACGCAGAAACTCACGACGTGAAAGCTTGGACATTTTTCCTCCTTTTTGAGATTTTCAGTAGGGGGTTGCCCTGCTTCTTTGCAGTTCTTGACAACCCTTGTGGGGAACAGGGGATAATTTTGTTGAAAGAGTACCCTGGCCTCTTTCATTACCGGTACAATCTAGCATGATTTTGTTTTTTTGTCAAATCGGTGATCGCTAAAAATCATTAGTGCCTTGTACAAATGTATTAGAAGTCAGCCTCTGGTGTGTTTTTTGGTTGAAGTTTCAGGAGGTAGATTGGCGAGTTCGATTAAAAGCTCAAAAAGTGGAGAACAAGTCATTCCAGATTTAATCGCAACAAATACTCGCCCCAATAGATTTCCATTGTCGTGGCCGGCAGGTCAACGGTGCAATAGGGATTTTCGATGTGTTTGAATCCGCTGATCGGCTGCGGCTGCCCATTAAGGGTCAGTGGCCCTTCCCAGCCAAAGGTCAATGTATCCCCGCGCAAGGAGGTATAGGTTGCAGTTGTGTCCGCTATGGTCAGGTTGGCCTTGAGCACCCGGTTTTGAAATTCGTCCAGGCTGCCGTCGAGTTTGCTGCGTCCCATTTGACAAAGCCAGACGTTGGGGCTGCCATACGAGCGCAATTCCTGGTAGCCGCCGGAGCCGCTTGGGGTCAGTTCGATGCCCCGACCAGCGGTGAGGGCCAGGTAGCCACCACCTTTTTGGGCAAAAGCCCATCCCTCGCGGATCACATAGCGGTCAAAGGCGTGGGTCGGAAAGTAGGCATGGGTGAAACCCAGCCAATCGTCTTCCGGCAGTTTGTAAATGGCGATCAGCACGTCTTTCCACTGGGCGACGCGCGGCAATATGACGTTGCCATGCCAAAAATTGGGGCGATGCGCGCCCTGTTCGCCTGCGCATGGCGGGTGGTTGACAAAGACAACGGCGTTGGGCCCCAATGTGGCCTGCCAGATGTGTTGCTGGTAGCCCTTTTCGCCGGGGTGATAATCTTGAGCTGAGCACAGCATGTAATCGGGGGTTTTGTAGGTGACCTTGTTGACTTCTGGCCCCAGCGAACCGGACGCGCGCCAATCTTCTTCCGGCGCGACGATCCGCTCTCGGCTCCAGAATTCTTCCGGCAGATGGATGGCGAGGTCGGCAATGATCGAAGGCAGTTCATAGTTGGAGCAGGCCAGCGCGACCAGGCCGCGGATGTGGTGGTTCCACACGCCCATGCCCCACATCAGCCGGCCGATGCCAGAAGTGGCCTCCAATTGCCCTCCTTTGATCATCGGCGCATAGGTGCGCCCATGGGTGGAGCCGAATACGCCTTTGAACGAGTTGACGGCCATAAGGAAGAACATCTTGTCCATCACCACGGTAGCCAGCTCGCGCAAGGTCTCCGTCTCGGCCAGATCGGCCAGGTGAGAGAGAGCCAGGAGGTCTTCATCAAAGTAACAATTCGAATCCCATTCGCGAAAACCAGTTTGCCCGCGCGTGCGTAACCAGTCAAGGGCCAACCTTTCTCCCTTTTCGCGGTGCTGGTTTCCGGTCAGTCTGGCATTGTCGAATGTTTCATCAGGGTAAAGCTGACCGGCCAACACTTCGCAGGTATGAAAGAGGATGCTATGGTTTTCGGTGGTGTAGCACATTGCATCGACGCCCGGCTCGTCGTGCCAGTACTTGAAACTCAGCGCACACGCGCGAATGGCTTGCCGCAGCCATTCGGGAAAGGCCGGGTTGTTGCCATAGCGGTACAGCGCGCCGAGCAAGCCGACCAGGTTAAAGTCGCTGCAATCCTCCCGCCGATTGATGCCGTCAATGCTCTTTTGGATCACCGCCTGGTCAAGCGCGTCCCAGCGTCTGAGCTGCATTTTGGCGATTTCGGCATACAGATTGCCTTCGCGTTTGGCGGCATTTTCCAACGCTTCTTGTTGGCGTTCCTGGTAGGTGCCGTATGGCGTTGTGGAAAATTCGGTGTCCAGAACGTGAAAGGGGATGCGTCGCTGGATGCGCATGCCCTTTTCCATGTACTCGTGCGGGGTGGGCCGTAAGGTGATGTAATAGGGCTTTTCCCAGAGCCGTGCCGGGTGGCCGACGTTGACCTGCCGCAGCGGACGGCTCTCCGATTTGCCTTCTACATAGGTGCGTCCGAGTTCGTCCTGAACGTGATAGTAGTATATGTGGCCTTCCGGCGTGTGTTCACCCCAGCGCATCGGCACGTTGTCGCCCCGGTAGAGCACATTTTGTTCGACAAAAGCATGCTCAAAGAGGTCTTCCAGGTTTTGAAATCGCTGTGGATCGTCCACATGGGTGGGTAGCTGAACGGTGATCTGTTCGGCAATCCCGGCAGGCAGGTCGACCAGTTGCAAGGCCATCACATACGGGCATTCGCGGGCGGCAACCTCTTCAAAGCGCACCAGGATCGGGTTGACGCCCTGGCGGAGGCTGACCTCAAAGCGGACCGAGTGGGGCAGTTGGTGATGAAAATGGGCCTGTCGATGGACGTGCTGTCCGTCGATCCACACGTCGGCAGGGCCGTTGGTGGTGAGAATCATACCGGCTTGCAGGTCGCCTGGCAGCACGATCTGGGTATAAGCCCAGGCGCGCAGGTAGGTCCAGGTATGGTAAAAGGTAGACAGATCGACAAAGTGGTCAACCTGGCAGCGGGTATAGGCCCATTTGAATTCGTCTTCTCCCACGCGCAAGGTATCCCGGTCGACCGGCATGGCTTCTATGCCGGCCGGGTTGCCGGCCTCAGCCTGGTAGAAATGTTCGGCGATGTGTAGTTTGCGCGTTTGCGCTTCAAAGCGCTCCGGCGACTCGACAGGAATCGCCTGAGGGCCGGCGACCAGCCAGTTGTGGATAAAACCTTGTTCGAGCGGGTAGTGCAGGTAAAAAACCGACATAACGATTATTCCTCCTCGACGATTGATATTCGTTCAGACCATTGCTCATAGAGAATCAATAACTTGTTTAATTTCTCGATCTTCACCCTGGCTTTGCTCAAAGTAGCGGTCCATAAATTCACTCCGTCGCTGGCGCAGGGCCATCAGCGCCACTGCACGCACATCTTCGTCGGTGACCATCGTGCGACCGTCGGCGGCAGCGTAGGCGCGTGCGGCTTCCAGAGCGACAAATTCGGTGCGGTTGGAGGCGATTTTGAGCCTCAAGATTGCCTCCATGATGAAATCTTCGGCCAGTGGGGTGACCTTGACGTGGGGCAAGAGCTTTTGCGCTTCCTGAATTTCTTCGCCCATTGCCACCAAGTCTTCGGCATAGTTTTCGATCAGCGTGTACGGCGTTTGCGCAAACTGGATCATCCGTCGGTACACCTCGATGCGATCGCGGGCGTTTTCCAGCCGGTTGACGATCACACGCAGGCCCAGGCGGTCCATGATCTGCGGGCGCAATGACCCTTCTTCGGGGTTCATCGAGCCGATGAGGATGATCCGTGCCCGATAGGTGGCGGTGAGGGGCCCCCGGCGTACCGTATAACGCCCCTGGGCGGCGGCGTCGAGGATGGCGTCGGTCACGGCGTCATTCAGCAGGTTGATTTCGTCCACATAAAGGATGTTTTTGTCGGCCAAGGCGAGCAGTCCTTTTTCCAGCCGCACGCGCTGTTTTTCGAGCGCCACACGTTCGTCGATCCCGCCGATCACATCTTCCAGGCGCGCGTTGAGCGGCAACTCGATCAATTTCATCTTGTCCGGCGCGGTGATCGGCTCGCCACGGGCCAGTTTGGCTGCACATTCGGCACACACGGCATCCATACCGCCGGTCAGGGCGTCCTGCGGCTCGCAGCCGTAGCGACATGTGCTTCGTTCAACCGGCGGCAACAGGTCGATCAGTCCGCGCACGGCGGTGGTTTTGCCTGTGCCGCGTGGGCCGATCAAGAGCACCCCGCCCACGCGCGGGTTGATCACCGTCAACACCAGGGCCAGTTTCATTTCTTGCTGTCCGACAATGGCCGTAAAAGGAAACTGGACATAATCGGTCAGCAGACCGGAATCTCCTCTCGGCTTGCGGGCGATGATGTTGCGCGCAAAACCGGGTTCCAACAGTTCAAGAAGCATCGATTTTTGAGCCATGGTGGAGCCTCCTGAAAAAGGTCGACATTCATCTCATCTCAACGATTCGTAAGCAGCCAGCAAAGCGGTTGCGGCCTTGGGCCATGTGAATTGGGCCGCACGCTGCCGCCCCCGTTCGCTCAGGGTGCGCCGCAAGGTGGCACTTTCCAGCAGACGATCCAGTGCGTCAACCCAGGCATCCACCTCTTCTGCATCCACCAACAGTCCGGCATCGCCGACCACTTCTGGCAACGACGAGTTGTTTGAGGTGATCACCGGCAGACCGCAGGCCATAGCTTCCAGCGGAGGCAGGCCAAAGCCCTCGTACAGCGAGGGAAGGACAAAAACCTGGGCCAGATTGTACAGCGCGGGCAGGTCGGCGTCGTCGACAAAGCCGGGCAGACACACCCGTTTCGTTAGCGCCGCTGCCTGGATCTGCTCAAAAATCCCTTCGTACAGCCAGCCTTTCCCCCCAACGATCACCAGCCCAATGTCGGGGTCGCGCAGGCGTGGCAGAGCCTGAATCAGCGTGCCGTAATTTTTGCGCGGCTGAAGTGTGCCCACACTGAGGATGAAACGGGCCGGCAGGCCATATTTGCGCCGGATCGATTCCAGATATTCTGTATCATGAATTGGCTTGAAACGCTCTTCTACACCGCAAAGCACCGTCAAAACGCGCTCTTGCGGAATGCCAAACAGTTCGAGCACATCGCGGCGTGTGTTTTCCGAGTCGGCCAGCACCAGATCGGCGCGGCGGATTGCGGCCGGCACGTTGACGTTCAGATACTCAAGCAGGGCCGGCGCAAAGCAGTGGGGCAGGCGCATAAAGGAAAGGTCGTGCACGGTGACCACCGTGCGCGTGCGTCGCCGTGTTGGGGGGAGGGTGAAATCAGGCGAGTGAAAGAGATCGACCGGGCCGACCAGCCATTCGACCGGGATCGGCGCGCGCAGACGATGCCAGAGGCGATGCCACCACCGCTCGCTGATCCAAGTGCAGACTTCGCGCCAGTTGGCATGGTCGATGCCGGATGCGCGGTTGCGTTGTCCGGCCTGGCCGGCCGCATAGGGCATCTCTCGTCCCTGGACGAGCAGGGTATAACGGTGTCCGGTCGGCGTCTGTGCGTCGATTTCGGCCAACGCGCGGATGATGTTGCGCGTCAACCGCCCGATGCCTGCCCCTTGATTGGCTGCCGAGGTGTAATCAATGCCGATGTTCATTTTTTCAGGCGATCATCCTCTGGTTGCCGGAGCGGCCACGCGATCTACGTCGCCAAATGTCCAGATACGGTTGGCAAAAAAGTTCCAAAAGAGCACCACGCCCGTCGCAAAGGCCTTGGCCAGGTTGGAAGAAAGGACGCTGTGCGGTGTGCTCAACCACAAGGCCAGCGAGGCGACCGGCGTCGATAGGATGCCCCGTTCACCCACGATCCATTGGTCGGTGACGCGAAGCAAGGTGGTGTTTAGCGCCACGGCAATCAGGCTGACCAGCACAAACTGGACGAATTTTTTGCCGCCCTGTTGGTGTCTGGTTTCCGGGTAAACCCAATAACGACTCCATGTATAGTTGTTGACCACCGCCGCGCTGGTCGACAGGATGTTCGAGAGCACCTGTGGCCAGCCGAGCAGGTTATAGAACAAATTGAGCAGCCCAAAGTCGATCAACGTGCCGAGGGTACCGACGACACAAAATTTGATAAAACGGATCAATTCGATGCGTTTCGTCGTTGCAAGTTCCTTGATAGTTTTCAACGCTCTTCTCCAGAAATTTATGTTTTGGGGTGGGGCCGTCGCCTCACGTTTCACGCCTCACGTCTTCCCATCTCACAACTCCGTGGCCAGCAGACCAGCCCAAGCACCATGGCGACACAGATATAGATGTTGTGCACCCACAGATTATCGAGCAGGTTGTGCACACTGACGTGGATCAGCATGCCAAATGCGCCGAGGGCCAACGCTTTGCTCGACGCATCGGGAGCACAGCGGATGGCCTGCACCAGATTCCAGCCGACGCTGCCCCACAAGGCCAGGTAGCCGATCAGGCCAAGCAGCCCGGTTTCGGCGGCGATGTTCAGGTAATAGTTGTGTGCGTGTCCGAGCGCCATCGGCCATTTGGGCAGCGCATAAGCTGGGTAGGCAGCCTCATAGTTGCCGAACCCAACGCCGATCCAGGGGTGATCGCGCCACATCGCCAGTGCCGACTCCCAGTGGGCCAACCGTTCCAGCACGGCATAGTTTTCATCGGTGATCTCGGCGGCGCGCACATCCTGGACGGTGGCAAAAGGCACAAAACCGGTCAGCCGCCGGATGATTGCCGCCGGCAGCAGACGCAAGCTGCCCAATGATCCGGCCAGAGCGATCAGCAAAACGAGCAAGGTGAACAACATCGCCCCGCGTCGACTGCGGAGCATATTCATAGCCCCCAATGCGGCGGCAAAGGCCAGCCATGCCCCGCGCGACCAACTCATAACGATTCCCATCGTGGTGAGCACCAGACTGCCCAGGGCCAGCCAGCCCAACCAGCGCGGAGTTGACAGGGCGGTTTTTCGTTCAAACAGCGTCATGGCCAAGCCAAAGCTCAGCGGAGCAACCAGGCCCAGGTAGCCGGCAAAAGGGTTGGGTTGCTCAAAGCTGCCGTAAGCGCGCATAAAACGGCCCATCAAGATGAACCCTTCAGGTCCAGATTGAGTCAAAAACTGATATATGCCCAGTGCGGCCTGAGCGGCTCCCGCCAACAGCAGCGCGGCGATCACCCATGGTCGCGCGCAGCGATCGAGGTTGGCGACCAGGAGGACGATGCCCAACACTTCTAGCCATTTGATCAGTTCTTTGAGCGCAAAAGGCAAAGCGGTGGCGTTGAGCAACGAGAAAAGCGTTGTGCCGATGAACACCAGCAAGGGAAGGCAGATGACCGGCCAATGCCAGCCGGTTTCCCGCTCGGTTTCCCGCTCGGTTTCCCGCATAGCCACCGCTCGAGCCGGCCAGGCAACAATGAACAGCCCGATCAGGGCTTCGGTTATGCCGACGGTGATCCCGCCAAGGTTGATCTCGTAAATTGAGCCAAAGGGGATGGCAAATGCCAGCGGTATCAAAGTCAATGCCGGGCGGATCACCATCCCTACCCCGGCGATCACGCCGATCACGGCGATGACCAGCCACTTGAGCGGCAACAAGGCCAGCGCCGCGCCAATCGCAAGCAGCCCGGCCAGCATAACGCCGCGACGGGCAACCAGCGCATTGCTCATGGCTGTGTCACCCGCTGACGAAAATGGGCGATGGTTCTGCTCAACCCTTCGCGGATATCGATTTGCGGTTCCCAGCCCAGGATGGTGCGGGCTTTGGTAATGTCTGGACGGCGCACCTTGGGGTCGTCTTCGATGCGTTCACTGAGCGAGCTACGGTCGATCTTGATGATGCCGGCCGGGTTGCCGGTCAACTCGTTGACCAGGTGGGCAAATTCCAGGATGGTAAACTCGTGTGGGTTGCCCAAATTGACCGGCTCAACCTCATCCGACATCAACAGGCTGAGGATGCCGTTGACCAGGTCATCGACGTAGCAAAAAGAACGGGTTTGCATTCCGTCGCCATATACGGTGAGCGGCTGGCCGAGCAAGGCCTGTTTGACAAAATTGGGCACCACCCGCCCATCGTTGAGGCGCATGCGCGGCCCATAGGTGTTGAAAATGCGCGCAATTCGCGTCGGTATGCCATGATAACGATGATAAGCCATCGTCATAGCCTCGGCAAAACGTTTGCTTTCGTCGTACACCCCGCGTGGCCCGATGGGGTTCACGTGTCCCCAATAGCTTTCCGGCTGCGGGTGTACCTGCGGGTCGCCATACACTTCGGAAGTTGAAGCCAGCAAAAAACGCGCGCCTTTTTCTTTGGCCAACCCCAGCGTTTTGTGGGTGCCCAGCGCGCCGACTTTGAGCGTCTGGATCGGCTTTTCCAGGTAATCCACCGGGCTGGGCAGTGAAGCCAGGTGTAACACGGCATCGAGCGGCCCGGGCACATAGATATAGTTGGTCACATCGTGTTTGATGAACAGAAAACGATCATTTCCGGCCAGGTGGGCGATGTTGTCGATGCTGCCCGTGCTCAGATTGTCCATAGCAATGACCTGGTGTCCGTCGGCCAGCAGACGGTCGCACAGGTGTGAACCGATGAAACCGGCACCACCGGTGATCAAAATGCGCATTTGTGCACCTCCAGGACGATTTGAACTTGTTCAGTATACCGCAAATCGGCAAAGGCGCAAGTCAATATTGACAGCCCATACCGACTGAGCTATAATGACCGCACCTTGAACGGAGAGTTACAGTGTTATCGCCGATAGAATCAGACCCCAATTGCATTTGTGGCGCCGAAATCACCCCGAACTATGCGGAATTGTTCGGCTGTGCGGTCGGCACGCGGATGGCTGCCGGCCGGGTGGTGGTGGGCGGAGATATGCGTCCGAGCACGCCTGCGCTCAAAGAAGCCTTGATCAAGGGGCTGTTGAGCACCGGCTGTGAGGTCTATGACGTGGGCATCTTGCCAACACCTGTGCTCTCTTTTGCCAAAGACCGCTTTTGGGCCGACGGAACGGTGATGGTCACCGGAGCGCACCGCCCGCCGGAAGAGAACGGCTTCAAGGTCACCTTTGGCAAGTTTCCGGCTACCCCCATCGATATGGAAGAATTGCTGGTTGCCGTAGATAACGGCGGCCCTTTTGCCTGTGGCCCCGGCCGGCTGGTGTATGAAGATACCCTCGAGCCGTATGCTTCCTTTTTGATCGCCCGTTTTGTGCCCGCCGATCCGTTGCATGTGGCCCTCGATACCGGCAATGGGACGATGCGCATGTTGGCCGCGCCGATCTTGACGACGTTGGGCTATCAGGTGACGGAACGCACGTATACCTCGACCGACCTTTTGATCCCCGACCCATCGGCGGATGCATACATAGCAACCGTGATTCGCACCGTTCTCGACGCGCAGGCCGATCTGGGGGTGGCATTTGACGGCGACGGCTCGCGGGTGATCTTTGTCAGTGAGCAAGGGCGGGTGTTAAGCCCCGATCTGGTGCTCGCTTTGCTTGTTCGTGCCTTGTTGCCCTATCAGCCGGGCAGTCAGGTGATCTATGATGAGGGCTATGCGCCCTTTATCGCAGACATCATCCGTCGCTATGGCGGCGTTCCGACCCGGCTTGCGACGGTTGGTTCAGGGATGAAGCGCGCTTTTTTGGAGCGAGCGGCGGTTCTCGGCGGCGATCGCTGGGGACATTATTTCTTTCGCTCAATGGGTGGCGATGACCCGCTTTACACAACGCTGGTTCTGCTGCGGCTGCTCGGTCGAGCCAGGGAAGGGCTGGAGGCGTTGATCGCCGACCTGATATAAAAAGAAAAAGCGATTCGTCAGGTATTTTTGATATACCTGACGAATCGCTTTTATGCGTACGCTGTTGTTTGTGCGCGAACAGCAATGCGCTGCGTGAACAACAATGCGCGATGATCGACCGTCAACTAGCTTGTTTTGTAGCAGCCGCGATGAAAAGCAATCTGCCGACGTTTGCGCGTGCGGCCGTCTTCAAATTCGACCATTCTGACCATCAACAGTTCGCCTTGCTTGATCGGCTGATGACATGCCATGCAGATTTGTCCGCTGGGACGGGCGCGGTTTGCTTCACGGGTTGCGACATCGGCACCCATTTTACTTGCACGAGCCATTTCACTTCCTCCAAATACCCTGTTCAGAAATTCACCCTTCCGAACCTTGCAAAACCAGCGGAAGGGTGGCGAGATATCAGTCCGATAACAAACGCAGATTTTACCAGTTTTGTTTCAAACTGTCAAATTTTGCGCCGGAGCAGTGATGAAACTCGGTTTTGCCGTCAAAGTTTTGGGCCGGGAAGGGCTTAAATCAAATGACAGCCGACGCTGGCAAAACAGCCCGCACTTGTCGGTGAGCTTGGCCTATTTGCGCGACCTCTTGGTTTACCTGCGCGAGACCGGGATCAAGATGTATCGTATGTCGTCCGATCTGGCTCCCTATGTGACCCATCCTGAATTGACCCAATTTCACGGTCAAATTGAAGAATGTGCCGAAGAATTGGCGGCCATCGGTCAGATGGCCCGTGAACAGGGGGTGCGTCTGTCCTTTCATCCGTCGGCCTTTGTGCTGCTCAATGCCGCCGATGAGACGGTGGCCCAAAAATCGATTGCCGACCTGACCGCGCAGGCACGGATGCTCGATTTGATGGGGTTGGGGCCGGAAGCGGTGGTGGTGACTCACGTTGGCGGTCGGTATGGCAACAAGGCCGAGTCGCTGCGACGTTTTGTCGAACGCTATCGCACGCTGCCCGAACCGGTTCGTCGCCGATTGGTGCTTGAAAATGATGAGCGTAGCTATACGTTTGGCGACGTGTACGCCGTCCATGAGCAAACCGGCATTCGCCTGGTGTTCGATCAATTGCACGAGTTGTGCAATCCTACCCCCGGCCTGACGCTCCGTGCGGCGCTGGAACGGGCACTGGCCACCTGGCCGGCCGGCCAGACACCCAAGATTCATTACAGCACCACCCGCACGGCGATGATCGAAACGGCCGATAAGCGGTTGCAGATGCCACTTTTGTCTCAACATGCCGACCTGATCGATCCCTTTGCGTTTATCGACTTGCTGCGCAGTGCAAAAGGGCTGCGTGATTTCGACGTTATGCTCGAGTGCAAGGCCAAAGACATTGCCTTGTTGCGACTGCGCGAACATTTGCACCGCCTGGCTCCCGATCTGGTTCAGGCGTGGCGTATCGAGTAGACCTGTTCCAGTTGGGGTACAATGTTGGCCCAATCGTAGCGTTGGGCCAGGACAAACCCCGCTTCGCCCAATGCTTTGCGCCGTTCTGGATCGTTGAGCAGGTCGATCACGGCCTGAGCAAATTGTGCCGGGTCATCGGCCAGGATGGCTTCGTGGCCGGGAGTCAAGGGGTAGCCGTCACAGCCCATCGTCGTCGAGACGATGGGCTTTTTCATGGCCATGGCTTCCAGCACTTTGAGCCGTGTGCCGCCGCCGCTTTGCAAAGGGATCACATAAATGTCGGCGTCGGCAAAGTAGGGGCGGGTATCGGGCACGCTGCCGGTGATGACGATGCCCGGCCGTCCTTTGAGCACGTCGAGCCGGCGGTGAGGACGCTGTCCAACGATGTAAAATTGCACGTCGGGCACGGCGGCGCGAACGCGCTCCAAGACATGTTCGACAAACCACAAGACGGCGTCCACGTTGGGCCGAAAGTCCATTGTTCCGGTAAAGAGCAGGCTGTGGGGGGGCAACAGCGGCGTTGGATGGTGAAAAGCGGCGTACACGCTCACATCAACGCCGTTGGGAACGACGGTCACCTGGAGGCCGGGTACGAGGCGGCGTAGGGCGGCGGCATCCTGTTCAGAAACGGCGATCACGGCGTCAGCTTGTCGACAGGCCCAGGCCTCATACCGGGCCAGTTTTTGCCACTGGATCAGGGAATAGAGCGCACCGATCCAGCGCCGGGGTACGCGAATGTCAGATTCAAACACGCGCTTTTGCAGCAGGTATTCGGCGTTGTGATCGTCCAGGACGATGAGCGGAGGCGTGGGATTCCCTTTTATCCAAGCCAGGACCGTGGACAGATATGGGATCATTTCGATCCCCTCGAATTCGATCACCTCCGGGCGTATGTGCACGAGGAGACGGCGCAGTTCGTCGTGCATAGCCGGTGTGGCCAGTCGATAAGCCATGTCGGGGCGGGGCGAAGTGAGGGTGGTGCACAGGCGTTGATGCCAGGTGCGTGTCGGCTGAGGCACGACGGTGATGCTTGTGCAGTATGCGCGCAGCGGTTCGATCTCCGGCGTAGGGGCGGCGGGCGCAAAGCAGCACAGATGAACCTCGTGCCGGCGGGCCAAATGGGCGATCAGGTTGAAATTGCGCAGGGTGGTGCCCTGGTGTGGCGGGTAGGGGAGCTGAGGGGCAAGCATCAAGATGCGCAAGGCATCCTACCTCATTTTGACCACTTTTTGATACACGTCGATGGTTTCCAGTGCGGCACGCTGCCATGAGAAGCATTTGGCGCGTTTGCGCCCTTTGGCGATCATATCGGCGCGCAGGTCGGCTTCGGTGAGCAACCGGTTCATCGCCACGGCAAAACCTTCAACGTCTTCCGGTTCAACGCGCAGGGCGGCATCACCGACCACTTCGGGCATTGCCGAAATGTTCGAGACGATCACCGGAATGCCACACGCCATTGCTTCCAGTGGAGGCAGGCCAAAGCCTTCGTAGAACGAGGGCAAAACCAGCATTTGTGCAGCGTTGTAGAGCAGCGGCAGGTCGGCGGTGGGCACGCGGCCCAAAAAATGAATCTCGTTTTGTCGGCTCAATTCTTCGATCAATTGATACACATCTTCGTAGAGCCAGCCCTGCTTGCCGACGATGACCAGGTGCGCCGGTGACTTGTAGTTGGTGCGCAGCAGATCAAAGGCGCGGATAAGGGTTTTCAGATTTTTGCGTGGCTCGATGGTGCCGACAAACAGGATGTATTGATCGGGCAGGCGGTATCGGCTGCGAATGTCGATCAGCGCATCTTGATCTTGAATCGGGGTGTAAATCGGCTCGGCGGCTTCATAGATGACGGTGATCTTTTTGGGCGGTGTGCCGGTCAGGCGCACCAGGTCTCGCTTGGTGGCCTCCGAGACGGCGATGATGTGGTCGGCGCGGCGCACGGCCTGGTCGATCAGTCCATAGTATTTCGCGCTGTCGCGGGTCAAAAAATGAGGGTAAAGCAAAAAAGCCAGATCGTGGACGGTGATCACGTTGGGACGGTGGCTGTACAGCGGTGGGATGAAATCGGTCCAGTGAATCAGATCGACATTGTGATGGGCTAACAATTCCAGGCTGAGCAGGTATTGTTCGAGCGGATGATGGGCCGGTGTCCACAGATGGACTCGCCGGAAATTGCTTTGTGAAGCGATGACCCGTTGATCGGCCCGTCGCTGCAAGATGGTGTAGGTGTTTTCCCGGTCGACGGCGGCCAGGGCGCGGATCAAATTCAAGGTATATTGGGTGATGCCACCCTGAAAAGAAAAACTCAGACGAGCATCAATTGCGATACGCATTACAAAAATTCTCTCCCTATGGATTGGGGTCAACACGGTGAGCCGGTCATTCGACCCCTTGTTCTGGTCTGCGGTGCTTTCCGCTTTCCCCCATCGTCGGAGGAGAGAACGACCGTAGCCGTTCGGCCTGCCTTGACAGGCGTGAGCGGTTACGAACGGCCTACCATTATAAATCGCTCTTGGGCCTTTGTCAAATGAAGCAAACAGGCGTCCGGGCGATGCTCAGGCCGGTCTCCAGACCGTGCCTGCGGTGGCGCGGTCTGGAGATCGGCCACAACGAGCTTGTCCCCAAGTTGAAATGCGCCCAACAGGCGAACAGACAGGCCAAACGAGGCTGGAGTGTCTGGGTGGGTGATGGCATTGCCGTCGTCTACTCAGGTGTAGACCCCAATGGATTTGTTAACCCTGTGAGTCGGCAAGCTGATGGCGTTGCCGATAAAGTGAGCGGTCGACGACCTGCACCATTCTGTCAATGTTCATCGGGCAGGCCAAAAAGGCCGCGATCTGGTAGGCATGCTGAAGGGGGGCTTTCAAGACTGCGTTATAGTTGACTTCAAGCATATCCATATTGGGCTGCCGGGCAATCCATTGCCGGATGTGTTTGAGGTGTTTTTCAAAGATTTTGGCCAGTTCGCGGTCATCTACCTTGTCCACCGGTTCACCTCGATGAAGGAGCATCTGACGTTGCGAATCGAGGATTTCTTGCATTTCTCTATGCATAAAGATAATCTTGTACGTGCATGTAGGTGGCAGCTTGGGGAGCAAAGCCGAGATGACCTTGACCGCTTTGCCTTGTGCGTCTTGAAGCCAGCTTGCGTCCTGGTCGATTTGTTTGACGCGCTCGAATTCATAGTATCCTTTGGGGTTGTCTTCGTCGGCCTGACGGATGCGGTCGGTGATGAGCGGAATTCCGCCCGCCTCGAGCATGCTCATCATCATGGATGTGCCTGAGCGAGGCAGGCCGGAGACGATGATAATGGCCTGGGTCATAGTTTGCCTTTCTGTGAGCTGTGCTGCGCGACATAGGCCAGGGCCTGTTCGCAGTTGTTGATTGTGCCGGCGGCCTGTTCTTCGTGCAGGTTGGCCAGCAACGCCCCGATCTGCGGTCCCGGTTCGATGCCGAGGGCCAGCAGGTCCCGGCCGTTGAGCAGCAGCGGGGGGTCGATCACCGTTTGACGGTGCAGGTAATACGCTTCGGTCAATTTGGCCACGACGGTGATCCAACGTTGCCGTTGGGCGGGCTGATGTGAGGCCGTCGGTTGCCGTGCGTGCCAACATGCCAGGGCGATCAGCGCTGCATCGACGCCGTATTCACCGCCGATGCGATAAAAGCGATAGATGTCGCGGCGCGACCAGGTGGCTTGCGCGACCAGGGTAGGCACTTGGGCCTGGCCGATGATCGTCGTGTGCAGCATGTTGATCTCACGGTTGCTACAACGCCAGCGACGGGCCAGTGTGGCGGCAATTTGGGCCGATTGTGCCGGATCGGCGGCGCTTTCGTGCAACAGGGCGGCGCACTTGAGCAGGGCCAGGTGGGTGCGTTCGTCACAGATTCGGCTTTCGTACCGTGCGGTCAAATCGGCGACGAAGGGGAGAAGCGGCGTCAGTGCGTTGGCCGGTTGATCGGGGTGGGTTAATGAGAACCACAGCCGCTCCAGCGCTTCGACGGTTGCCGTAGCGTGGTCCAAGGCGGGTCGAGATGGGCCGTCGGCGGCCAACTCGGGGAGGAGCGTGCCGAGCAGTCCCAGTTGATCGAGGCGACGGATCGACTGGGCGGCGCCCGGCAGGGTCAGTATTTTGAACCACTCGTCGCGGAGGCGTTCGGCCGAGATATGCGCCAACCGTGCGGCAGCGGCATGTACTGCGCGTTCGGTGTCGGGGTGGAGGGTGCAACCGAATTGAGCGCACATGCGCACCGCGCGCAGGGTGCGCAGCGGGTCTTGTTCCAGGCTGGTGTCCGAGGCGGCGCGCAAAATTCCTTGTTGCATGTCGGTTTGGCCACCCAGCGGGTCGATCAATTGCCAGACGCCCTCGGCAGTTCGGGTCAAGGCCATTGCGTTGATGGTAAAATCACGGCCGTGCAGGTCGGCGAGCAAATCTGGGCCGCGCATGGTGGCAATGTCGACATACAAACCGGCTTCTTGCAAAATGATTCGACCGGTCTTGCGTTCGGGATCGAGTGGCACATAGGCAGCGTGAAGAGCATTGGCGATCTGTCGGGCGATGGACAGTCCGTCACCGGAAACGGCAAAATCCAGGTCATGGGTGGGGCGGCCCAGGAGCAGGTCGCGTACACTGCCGCCGACCAGATAGATTTCGACCTGTTGGGCTTGCGCCAGGTCGAAAATTTGGGTGAGCGGCGCAAGTTGGGCGATCTGTCGGGCAATTTGTTGTTCGGCCGAAACAAAGGTGAGGGATGGTGTTTCTTTGGGGCGGTTGTGCATGGCCAGTTGTCGGGCTTCTTCGGCCGTTCGTCCAACACCGATTATCTGGCCACGCACAACGGCGATCCAGCGGCCTACAAAGGGAGCCAGATTGAGGTTGGGAGGCAGTTCGGGTTTACTCATCGCTTGGGTTTTGCCCTCCGTTCTTTGCCGGCATGATTGTATCACATTCTGGCCAAAAATGCATTTCCGGCGTGCGGAGCTCATGTGACCGGCACTTCAGATTATCCTCCCAGGCACTTCTTGGGATGCGAAATCTCCTTCAGGCGGTGACTCGAGTCACCCTTTTGGGCCTTGCGCCGACCGGCGCACGTCGGCACAGGCTGACGCCCGGTGCCGAGCGCCCCAAGAGGCCGATTTCAATCGGGCTGATAGTTGTCTTTTATTCATTTGCGAGTACAATAGTCCGCCATAGATGATATTGGATGTTGGGCCGCCACACCCAGGTCTTTTTCAAGTTTGCGGCTAGATGGAGTATCTGACTGTGAATCATCCTCCTTTAACCCCCCAAGATTTGTTTGCGATCGACACGGTTGGCGATTCGAACCTGAGCCCAGATGGTCGGTGGATCGCTTATGTGCATCTGTCGATCGATCGCGCCGAGAACTGCTATCGCAGTGCGATTTGGCTGACCGATGGTACAACGCGCAAACAGTTTACTGCCGGGACCCACCGCGACAGTGCGCCACGCTGGTCACCCGACGGACGTATGTTGGCTTTTGTCTCCACACGCAACGGCAAACCGCAGATTTACGTGATTCCCGTCGACGGTGGTGAGGCGCGGCAGTTGACCCATATGGAAAACGGCGCAACATCGCCGGCATGGTCACCGGACGGCACACGCATCGCTTTCAACTCGTCGGTCGATGCCGGCGAACGCGCTTTTGAAGAGAGTGGCGCGATTCCGCCGGAGGATTCCGACCAACGTAAATTGTGGAAGCAAGGGCGCGAACGGCAGCGCGAAAAGCAAACCGATCCCCGCCTGATTACCCGTTTCCCCTATCGTATGGGCACCGATTTTTTAGAAGACCGTTACCCGCACATTTACGTGATCGGCCTGGATGAAGAGAAACCGCATCGCATTACCGACGGCGACCGCGTATGGGGAACGCCGGTCTGGGCCGGAAATGAAGCGATTTTGACCACCGTCAATCGCGATCCGGCCTGGCTGGGCTACGAGTTTCCGACCGACATTGTGCGCATTCCGCTGCGCAAGGGCGAAATCGTCGCGCCGGAAGTGCTTGTTGCCGCGCCGGGGACGCATACCCATCCTTATCCTTCGCCGGATGGCACCTGGATTGCCTACCTGACCTCGTCCCAGGTGCGCGTGTCGGCGCAAAACACCGACATTGCCCTTATCCCGGCAACCGGTGGTGAACCTCGTGTGTTGACCGCTGCCCTCGACGCCAAAATACTCGATTTCAAATGGGCCGCCGACGGTCAAAGCCTGTATTTCACCTATGGTCGGTATGGCAACGTGGGGGTGTATCGCATGACGCTCGATGCCCATACGACCCAGGTGATCGGTGGGCTGCGCACCGTTACCGGCTTTGATCTGGCTGCCGAACGCCTGGCTTACACGGTCACGGCCCCCGACATTCCCGGCGACCTTTATTGCGCCAACCTGGACGGACAACATGAGCGGCGGCTGACGGATGTCAATGCCGAATTTTTGTCCACGCGCTGGCTGAGCATGCCCAAAGAGGTGTGCTATACCCGTCCAGATGGCACCCAGATTCAGGGCTGGCTTATGTTGCCTCCCGGCGCGTCAGAAGGCCGACCCTGCCCGCTGGCAGTGGAAATCCACGGCGGGCCACATATCATGTGGGGCAACGCCTTTTGGCACGAATTTCAATGTCTGGCCGGGGCCGGGTATGCCGTCTGGTTCTGCAACCCGCGCGGTTCAGACGGCTATGGGTTTGCCTTTCGCGATGCTATCCACGGGCGGTGGGGTGAGGAGGACGCAGGCGACATTTTGGCCGGTGTTGATGAATTGATCGACCGTGGCCTTGCCGATCCAACCCGCCTGGCGATCACCGGCGGTTCATACGGCGGCTTTATGACCGTCTGGATCATCGGCCATGACCGGCGTTTCAAGGCGGCGGTTTCGCAACGAGGGGTGTATAATCTGATCAGTTTTTACGGTATGACCGATATTCCGCTCTTTCTCGAAGACGAGTTTGAGGCCACCCCCTGGGGCGATGCGGACAAATTATGGCGGCACTCGCCGCTGGCCTATGTCGAGCAGATCCAGACGCCGCTGTTGATTTTGCACAGTGAGCGCGATTTTCGTGTGCCGATCGGCGACGGTGAGCAGCTTTACACGGCCCTCAAACGGTTGGGACGCCAGGTGGCTTTTGTACGCTATCCGCGCGAAGGACACGAGCTGTCACGCAGTGGCGAGCCGGAACACCGCGTCGACCGTCTTTTGCGCATCATCGGCTGGTTTGACAGGTATATCAAAAGTTAAAAATGGAAATTAACGATGTTTTGCGTGAACGAGGGCTGGCGGTACACCGTCGGCTGATCGATACGTATGGCGAGCCACACTGGCAGCCTCATCTTGAGCCGATCGACGAGCTGGTGTCGACGATCTTGTCGCAGAACACCAACGATCTGAATCGCGATCGGGCTTTTGCGGCCTTGCGGGCCCGTTTTCCAACCTGGGCGGCGGTGCGCGATGCCGATCCAGACAGTCTCAAAGCGGCAATCCGGGTGGCCGGGCTGGCCGATCAGAAAGCATCGGCGATTCGGCGCGCGTTGCAACAGATCGAGGCCGAACGCGGCGAACTGTCACTCGATTTTTTGCGCGAATTGCCTTTGGAGGAAGCCAAAGCCTGGCTGACTCGCATCAAAGGGGTTGGTCCCAAGACGGCAGCGATTGTGCTCCTCTTTGCGCTGGGGCGGCCGGCTTTTCCGGTCGACACGCATGTGCATCGGGTGAGCAAACGCATCGGTCTGATCGATCAGCGGGTGAGTCGGGAGCAGGCCCAGGTGGTTTTTGAGACGTTGATGCCGCCGGAGAGCTTTTACGCGCTTCATCTGAACATGATCCGACACGGACGAGCGGTGTGTGTGGCGCGTCAACCGCGCTGCGATCGCTGTACGGTGCGCGATCTGTGCGACTATAACCGCTGATGCCGGTTGGGTCGATCCCCAACCGGCATCAGAACAACGTTTCGCGGATCGCTTGGGCTTTTTCTGCTTTTTGAAGCACTTGCTTGATGTAGGCTTGCAAATCGGTCGGCAGGCTGCCCTCATGCAGGATCAGGTCATGTGGAAGCTGATGTTGGGTGTCTAACGCAGCGATATGATAACGGACGCAATTCTGGCATGCTTTGTCGTTCGTTGAATCCAGCTTGAAAAAATTGAGCTTTTTGAAGGCCTGATCCAATTCGCGCGTTTCGTATTCTTTGAGTTGGAGAGCGCCTCGCCAGCCGGTTTTGTTGTCCATCACGATCAGGCGGTGATCCTCGTAGATGAAAATGTGATGGTCGAGTTTGTCCGGTCCGCCAAAGCGGTGAACGGCGAAAGTGACGCCTACCGGAAGCACATCGTAATCGTAGGCCGGCCCGACGGTCTCGATGTGCTGGGGGACGATGTACGGGATCACCCCCTGCGAGTGGGCATCGAACAGTGCGACGGTACCCGTCACTTTGACCTTGCGCCAGATGTCTTGCGAGGTGGCCGAAAAGGGCAACAGGCGGCTGGCAGCAATGTAAATGGCCCCTGAATTGTCTTTGAGCACCCAGTCGTTGATCCGGTCGGTGGGCGGAAAGCCGGGTTTGATCTCGTCAAGCGCGTCTTGGGCACGAAAGTAGCCGATCAGCGTCACGGTTTGCCCGTTGTAGGTTTCGGGGTTGGCCTTGATCTCCTTGATCAGCTCGGTAAATCCTTCTACCGGAGCGGGTCGATTGCAGCCGCTCAAAATGATTCCCAACACAAGTATGAAAACAATTCCGGCTCGGCGCATTGTGTGCTCCTTGTTGATTTGATCGTTGATGAAGCGGCATAGGGATGCCGCTTCTACGGCGGCATAGGGATACCGCTTCTACGGCGGCATAGGGATGCCGGTTCTACGGCGGCATAGGGATACCGCTTCTACGGCGGCATAGGGATGCCGGTTCTACGGCGGCATAGGGATGCCGCTTCTACGGCGGCATAGGGATGCCGGTTCTACGGCGGCATAGGGATACCGCTTCTACGGCGGCATAGGGATGCCGGTTCTACGGCGGCATAGGGATGCCGCTTCTGCCGGGTGAAGGGATGCCGTTTCTACGGGTGGTTGGCATATCCTATGCGTTGCAAAATTTCTTGCATGCGTCCACGGTCGGCGTTGGTGAGTGGATGGGCCGGCACATAGGCACATGTGGACGCGGTTTGGATCGAGGTTTCGAATGTGCCGATGCGCCGGGCCAGGGCCATGATTTCGACTTTGTCATAGGCGATCAACGGGCGCAAGATGGGCAGATCGATGCCGGCCGAGCTGGCCGCCATGTTGTTCAAAGTCTGGCTGGCGACCTGCCCCAGGCTGTCACCCATCACGATGGCTTCGACGCTGTAGCGGGGGGCCAGTTCGGCGGCGCGGAGGAGCATGGCTCGTTTGCACAAAACGCATGTCCAGCGTTCTTCGCCGATTTCGCGCAATTGCTCGACGATGGGCGCCATCAGCTCGTTGTGATCCAGGATGATTGGCTTGATCTCCCAGCCAAACGACCACCGGCCAAGCTGTTCACAGTTTTTCAACGCTTTTTCTCGTTCGACCTCGTTTTGCGCCCAGTGAATGGGGATGATCCCGCAACCACGGCGCATCATCAACCAGGCCGCAACCGGCGAGTCGATGCCGCCGGAAAGGAGCACAAAGACGCGGCCTTGCGTGCCCAGCGGCATCCCGCCTTCACCGGGGATGCGCTCTCCAAAGACCAGGGCGTACCCTTCACGCACTTCGATGCCGATCGTGACATCGGCGTGGTCGGAGAGATCGACCGGAGCATGGGTGGCTTCGTATACCGCACTGCCCACCTGGCGGTTGATTTCGGGCGAGGTGAGCGGAAAGGACTTGTCGGCGCGGCGGGTCTGGATGCGAAAGGTCATCGGCGGTTGCAGCGCCAGACGTGCTGCGATCTGGCGGGCCACCGCGCCCATGGCCGCGACATCGGCCGGCACGCGGTATACCGGGCTGATCGAGGCGATGCCGAACACGCGCTGTAAGGCATGGATCGCCGGCTCGACGGCTGTATCGTCAACCTCAACCAGGATGCGCTGTCCTTCGCTCCACACGTTGCCGCTCAGGCCGTTCTTTTTGAGCGCATCGCGCATGTTGCGGCGCAGCCGTTTGACAAACAGATGTCGGTTGTGGCCTTTGATGCCGATTTCGCCTACGTAACGGACCAGAATCAACCCCATTTGACACCCTTTCGCTCAGATGTCGGTATTCTAGCATACACGACGGCAAAAAACAAGGTACAGATCGGCCGGGCTTTTGAAAGAGCGGCCAATAGCAATACCTCCATGGGTTGGCAGGGGGCTCTGCCCTCACCGGTGAGGACGACACCTGGAGCCTTCAGACGGAACGATCCGGCTAAAGCCTCGACTCCACAACCCGATTGCGGTCTCCAGACTGTGTCCGATCTGAAAATCTGGCTGGGAGCCTCAGGCATTGCGCCCCAAGAGCGATGCTCCCAGGTCGAGGATGGCTTGCTGTGCGGCCGGGTTGACCGCGTTGGAGCTCAGGCATTCGACGGCCTTGGCGGCAAATTGTTGGGCAATTTGGGTGGCCAATTCGCGGGCCTGGTGTCGCTCCAGGATTTCGATCACCTGGGGCACGTCTTGAGGGGTCATTTCGCGGGCATAGAGTGCGCGCAGGGCCGGATCGCCCAGGGCATAGACAACCGGCAGGGTCTTTTTGCGCGTCAAAATGTCCGAAGAGGTCGACTTGCCGGTGTTTGACTCGTCGCCCCAAATGCCCAGCACATCATCGATGACCTGAAAGGCCAGCCCCAGGTTCTCACCGAATCCGGCATAGTGTTCCGCCTGGGCCTCGTCGGCTCCGCCGACCAATGCGCCGATGCGCATAGCACAGGCGATCAACGCGGCGGTCTTGTTACGGATCATGCGGATATATTCGTCGATGCCGATTTCGGCACGCCGCTCGAATTCCATATCCAGGTATTGTCCTTCGGTCAAGGCGATGCATGTTTCGGCCAGAATGCGTTGTGCGCGCAACACAACCTCGGCCGGCACACCACGTTGCTGCATCTCACCCAGCGTCAGAAAAGAAAGGGCAAACATCGCATCACCGACGTTGATGCCATGGGCAAGTCCCCACAGGGTCCAAACCGTTTTGCGGTGTCGACGTGTTTCGCTGTTGTCTTCGATATCGTCGTGGATCAACGAAAAGTTGTGCAAAATTTCAATTGCGGCTGCTGCCGGCAAAACGTGCTCAATTCGGCCGCCAACGGCCTCGCAGGCCAGCATACAAAAAACCGGCCGCAATCGCTTGCCTTGTGGCGCATTGACCGGGTTCAGATCGGTGTCAAGCCAGCCCATATGATACTGCATCATGCCGTAAAATGGTGTAAATATCTCTTCAGAACGGGTCAGTGCGCGGCGCAGTTCGGTTTCCAGCAGCGGCAAATAACGTTCTATGTAGGGTTGAAAAGTCATTTTGGACTCCGTTATGGATTTTATCCTCCCGCCGGTTTCCTGGTCTGCGAGAGGATACAATCTTAGCAGGGATGCAGATGGCTGTCAAATGTGAGACCCTAAAGGTTTCCTAAACCTTTAGGGTCTCCTTTTGACGAGAATTGAAAAGCTGGGTAAAATATCCATACATTTATCTGCCAGCCGTTATCTTTTTGTGGAGGAAAAAATGGACGTTTTTGCCAAGGTCAAGAAAATTGTTGTTGAATTGCTGGATGTAGACGAAGATCAGGTCACACCGGAAGCCAGTTTTAAGGATGATTTGGAGGCTGACTCTTTGGACCTGGTTGAACTGTTGATGGCTTTTGAAGAGGAATTTGGCTCGCCGATCCCCGATGAAGATGTCAAAAACATCAAAACGGTTGGTGACGCCGTGACCTACATCGAAGGTCGGCTGGCCCAGAAGGGCTAAGGCGATTTTGTTTTGCGTTCTTTTTTCAACGATTACAAGCCATTGAGCAACCTCCTGGCGGTATGTGAACCTGCGCAGGAGGTTGTTGTTTTGTACCTGGAGAGGACAAGATGAAAGCCATTCTCGTTTTATCTGACTCGCTTAACCGCCACTTTTTGCCTCCTTATGGCAATGATTGGGTGATTGCACCCAACATTGAGCGATTTGCCCGCATGTCGGTTACCTTTGACAATCACTGGATCGGCTCTGCGCCGTGCATGCCGGCCCGCCGTGATATGCTCACCGGGCGGCTCAACTTTTTGGAGCGCGAATGGGGAGGGTTGGAGCCGTTCGATGTGCCTTTTCCGCACCTGTTGCGCGACCGTGGCGGCGTATTCTGCCATATGGAGACCGATCACTATCATTATTTCCACGTTGGCGGCGAAAATTATTACATGCCCTTTAACACATGGGCTTTCCATCGCGGCCAAGAGCACGATACCTTTGTCTCACGAGTTGAACGTCCGCCGGAGCCGGTCCACATCGGCAAATGGCATGCGCAGTATGCCTTGAATCAAACGGCGTTCAAAACTGCCGCCGATTTCCCTACGCCGCGCACCTTCCAGGGAGCCATCGACTGGTTGCGGGCCAACGAGGGGGCCGACCATTATTTTCTCTGGATAGAGGTTTTCGATCCGCACGAGCCGTTCGATTGCCCGCCGGCGTACCTCGACCGCTACGGCGACGATTGGGATGGCCCGCTGTACAACTGGAGCGGGTATGACAAGGTCGATCCAACGAATGCGGCGACGGCGCATTTGCGCAGGCAGTATGCCGCTACGCTGACCATGATGGATGAGTGGTTTGGCAGGCTGCTCGATGAGCTGGAACGGCAGAACGCCCTGGATGACACGCTGATCATATTCACCACCGACCACGGGCATTTGCTCGGCGAACGTGGCCTGACCGGCAAGAACAACTGGCACTGCTGGAACGAACTGGCACACATCCCGTTGATTGTCCATCTGCCGGGCAACGCGCACGCCGGTGAGCGACGTGGTCAATTAACACAAAACATCGATATTATGCCTACTTTGCTCGATTATTTCAGTGTGCCGTGCACGGTGCCGATTCATGGTGAGTCGTGGTTGCCGGTGCTGTATGGGAATGCGCCGGTTCGACGCCGGGCTGCTTTGTACGGCTGGTTCGGGCAGACGGTCAATGTGACCGACGGTGTATACACCTATTTCCGCGCTCCTGCCGAAGAGGAAAATCAGCCGCTTTATCGCCATTTTCTGACCCCCGGCACCTTTAGCTTGCGCAACGTTTGTCCACTTGGTTTTTATGACGAGGCCGAGCTGGGGCCTTTTCTGCCTTACACCGATTATCCGGTCATCCGCGCTCGTGCCCGTCGTCAACGCAGCCCTGAATGGCAAGATACGATGCTTTACAATCTTGAAAGCGATTATGCGCAGCAGAACAATCTGGTTGGGACGCCGGCAGAAGTCCACTATATCGACTTGTTGGTCGAGACGATGCGGCGTATGGATGCGCCGCCGTCACAGTATGTGCGTCTGGGGCTGGATTGAAAGGAGAAACAATGTCAACGCCACAAGAGATGATCGAGGCGCTGCGCGAGTTTGACACCCCGTCCATCACCAACGTTGTCGCTACGTATCCGACCCATCCGCTCTGCCTGGGATTGTACAATCCCTGGACCGAACACTGGTATACCGACCGGTCGATCCGGTGCATGTACCCCGAATTGGGGCCGGTGGCCGGCTATGCGGTGACGTGCGTCTATGGCCCGCCCGATCCGGGCTACACACGTCTGACTTTTATGGACGTGATCGACGCGCTGGATGCTTCACCCAAGCCGACAATTTTTGTCTTTCAGCAGAAATTTCCGCCCGAACTGGCCGGCAAGGTTGGCCTGTCAGGGGGCAATATGACCTCGGCCATGAAGGCAGTCGGCTGTGTAGGGGCGATTTCTAATGGCCCTTCGCGCGACATTGACGAGATTCGGCCGATGAAATTTCAGTACCTGCTCGGTGGTGTGACACCCGGACATGGCCCGGTGGGGATTTACGCGATCAATGTGCCGGTGACCGTTGCCGGGATGGATGTTGCACCCGGTGAAATCGTCCACATGGATGAAAATGGGGCGGTCAAATTTCCGGCAGACCGGCTGGCGGCGGTGTTGAACAACGTGCGCGCGTTACGCGAGGAAGAAGCAGCACGGATGGGTGCGCTCAAAAATGCCCGAAATGCCGCCGAGGTGCGGGCCATCTTTGCCGGGCAATCTTATGCCAGGTCCAGATAGGGATGTCACCTTGCTGCATCCTTGCCCGATCCGTGTTGCTCGTCAACGTCCGGCCGGGGAGGCTGGATTTTACTGCCGTTCATAGATGCCCAGGAACTGTTTCAACGCCGGATCGTCGGTCCAGGGCAGATCGACGCGCCGGTAGCTGAATGCCTCCAGCCAATCAAACGCCGTGCCATAGATGATGATATAGTCGGGTTGGGCGACAAAGATCACGTAATCCATGTTCATCTTTTCGTGTCCGGGGGTGCCTGCGCCCATCTGGGTTACCTCGCTGTGCGCGATGACCAGGTCATTTAATCCGTACAAATCGAGCGCCCGGAGATCCGAGTAAAAGGGCATTTGCCCGGCCGCATCGACGGCGATATAGGTGTCCGGCGGCAAATGCTCGCGCATCCACTTGCCCAACGTCGTGCGTGCGCGGCCGGCCAGACGTGCGTCAAAGGGGTCGATAAAGAGCGCTTTTTCGCCCTTGAGCGAAGATTGCCAAAACAGGCCACCGAGCAGTGCACACATAAAGATAATCGACAATGCTGTTTGTAAACCGACGGGCACACGCCGGTGCGCCGAGGCGATGTGCCACACTCGGTCGCCGATCACCGTCAGCCCACCGGCCAGCAAAGTGTAAAAGAAAGGCATTAAAGGCACAAAAAAGCGTCCTACCGACCAATCACCGCCAACATAGGCGATATACAGGCTGTACACGACGACCAGAAGGACAAAATAACTGCTCCATCCCCGCCAGCGACGCCGTAACAGCGGAAGTAAGGCGATCAAGGGCAGTATCCAGCCCAGGTGAAGGCGCACAAAGGTCAGCAAGTAGGCCTGCCCACGCAATCGTTGAGCGGTGGTGTCGCCGAGGGTGACTTTGGCGTAAAAGGTGTTCGGCAGGGGAAAGCCGTAGTAACGCCAGCGAAAGGCGAACCACGGCACCCAGACCAGACCAAAAAGGCCTAACCTTTGCCAGTCTTGTGGGGTTGCGATGCGGCGTTCGTCGAACAACCGTGTGAGCACCTGATGCACGCCGGTGAGGGCATAAACGAGCACCCCTTCTGGGCGGGTCATTGCGGCCAGTGCAAACCACGCGCCGGAGAGGGGCACGCGCCGGGGGTTTTTCATTTCACACACATACGAAATCGCACCGGCCATGATCAAAAAGGCAAAGAGTGGCCCTTCCAGTCCGCCGACCGACCAGAGCGCAAAAGAGCCGTCGGCGGCGAGCAACAAAGCTGCCCATGCCCCCATTCGGCTTTCTTGAAGGAAACGGGTCGAAAAAAGCCCCAGCAAGGTGATACAACCCAGCGACCAAGCCACTCCCAGCACCAGCGAGACAATGTGGATGGGCAACTTGAGCCAGAAAAAGGGGATGAGCATCACCGTCCACAAGAAATTGGTGTATCCCTCGACCCGGCGCTCGCCGATGTTAAAGGTCAGACCATAGCCTCGGGCGGCGTTATAGGCGTAGCGAAACGAGATGTAGGCGTCATCGACGGCGTCAAAGCCGGTCAGTGAGCCGTACCAAAGCGCATGTGCGATGAGCAGCATGGCGGCCAGCACAAAAAGCCATGTTATGGGTTGGCGCAAATAATGTCTCATACTTTCCATAACTTACGTTGGAATGACTGTCAAATCTCGATTATACTATTGGTGGCACAAAATTCAAACTGGACCGGCGATTCCGGCACTGAGTTGAGGCTTCAGCCCGTCCGACCAGAGCCTCGGCCCACGACCGAACAGGTAAATTCCGGCCGGCGTCCAGATTCAAATTTGCGGAGGGTCACCATGCATCTTTTTCCTGATACGACGGCGCGAAATGCCCAGGGACATTTAATCCTCGGCGGTTGTGATACGGTTGAGCTGGCGCACGAGTATGGCACGCCGCTTTATGTTTATGATAAAACAACGTTGATTAACGCTGTTCGAGCATATCAGACGGCATTGCAAACCCACTATCCGGGTGCTTCGACGGTGGCGTATGCGGCCAAGGCCTACCTCTGTACGGCACTGGCCCATCTGTGGGCCGAACTCGGCTTGGGGCTGGATGTGGTTGGCCCCGGCGAGTTCGAGATGGCCCTGCGTGGCGGGATGCCGCCAGAGCGCATTCATTTGCACGGCAACAACAAACCGCCGCTGTTGCTCCGGCGAACCGTCGCGGCAGGAATCGGGCGGATTGTTATCGATGGCTGGCATGATTTTGAACGGCTGGAGGCGTTGCAGCCACCGTCACCGATCAAGGTTTGGCTGCGTTTGTCACCGGGGATCGACGTTCATACCCACGAGTATCGCAAAACCGGGCTGATCGACTCGAAATTCGGTTTTCCGATCGCCACCGGTGACGCCGAAAAGGCGGTGCGGCGTGCACTGAAAAGCCCGGCCGTCGAGCTGGTGGGGCTGCATGCGCACATCGGCTCGCAGATTTTCGAGACCGAACCTTTTGTGGCCTGTGTCGAGACGTTGTTTGATTTTGCCGTCCGGGTGCGTGACCGGTGGGGGTGGCAACCATCCGAGGTCAGCCCCGGCGGAGGCTGGGGGGTGGCCTATACGCCGGTGCAAGAGGCGGCGCCGGTTGAGCCGTATGTTGCTGCGCTTTGCAAGGCAGTGGTGGCGGCCTGCCGTCGGCATAATTTTCCGCTGCCGCATCTGGTTCTGGAGCCGGGCCGTTCACTGGTTGCCCGTGCCGGGGTGGCTCTGTACACGGTGGGTGGGCGCAAAGAGATTCCCGGCATACGCAGCTATCTCTTTCTCGATGGCGGTCTGGCCGATAATCCGCGTCCGGCTCTGTATGGCGCACAATATACGGCAATTTGCGCAAATCGAGAGAGCGTAGTGTGCGATCTGGTCACCTTGTGCGGGCCTTTTTGCGAATCGGGGGATGTTCTGGCGCGCGATTTGCTGATGCCACCGTTAACCGTCGGCGATTTGGTTGCCGTGCCGGTTTCCGGCGCCTATCACCTGTCGATGGCTTCAACCTACAATGGCTTTGGCCGTCCGGCCGTGGTGATGGTGGAAAACGGAAAGGCATGGCCGATCCAGCAACGGGAAACGGTCGAGATGCTGATGGCAAGGGATGTATCAAATAGCGGTGTAGAATGAAATTTTGTGTTACGATTCGGTATAGTATTCGGGCAGGCTGTTGTAAATGGCCTCATAGCTGGCGTAACGCGAGCTGGCAATCTGCCCTTGCTCAACGGCCTGGATGACGGCACAGTCCGGCTCGACCAGATGGGTACAGTCGTTGAAGCGACATTGACCGGCCAGGGCCAAAATTTCGGGAAAATAGAGCGCCAGTTCGTAACGGCGCACGGTGATCAGCCCCAGTTCGCGCAGGCCGGGGGTATCGACGACATAGCCGCCCTCGTTCAACTTGAGCAAGGCAACTTGGGTGGTGGTGTGGCGGCCCAATCCACTGGCTTCACTGACTTGATTGACGCGCAATTCCAGGTCGGGCTGAACGGCCATCAGCAGCGACGATTTGCCTACTCCCGACAGTCCGACCACAGCGGTCGAGTGACCGATCAGGCGGTTGCGTAACGTGTCGATCCCGTAACCGGTCGTGGCGCTGGTAAATAACACATCATATCCCAGATCGCGGTAGATTTTCATTTCTTTACGACATTCGCGTATGTTGGCGGCCAGGTCGACCTTGTTCAGGCAAATCAACGGTTTCATCTTGCCTTGTGCCGCAGCGATCAGTGAGCGATCGATGAATTCGAGCCACGGGTCCGGTTCGGTCCACGAGCTGATGATCAACAGTTGATCGACATTGGCCACGATGATCTGGCTCAGATCTGGGTTTTTGACATCGGGGCGGGCCAGCACACTCCGACGCGGCAACACACGTTCGATCACCTGGCCCTGCGTACCTTGATCGGAGACCCACACCCGGTCGCCGACGGCGACGACGTTGGTATAACCGGTATCGGTGGCGGTTAATGTCCCGCGCACGCTGCAGATCGTAACCTGATTCTCCAGATCAACGTGGTACAGACCCGTGCTGACGCGGATTACCGTCCCTTCGCGCCATCCTTCTGGGAGCGGTGGCATTTCTACCTGTGCGGTATCCGCGAGAGTCAGTTCGCTTTCTACTTTGACCCACCGTTTAACTTTGCCTTCTTCCAGGCCGCGCGGCAAAACGCGCCCAACGCGCGGCATCTCCAGATCGGGGTCTAGTTGGCCTTCCAGAACGCGCGTTTTCCAGTTCTTGTCGCGGACGATCTTGGGTTTACGATTTGCTTTGATCGGTTTGCGTTTGGACATATATCTCCCAAATTACTCGGAGTGGAGCCTTCAGGCGGAACCTTCAGACCGGCTAAAGCCTCGACTCCAAAATCACACAGCGTGGATTATAGCGTCACTCGCGGAAGGGGTCAACTTTGAAAATCACGGGGGACTATGGTATAATCCGACAGAAATGCGGTCAAAATGGGATATTGCAAGATGACGCAACCCCAGGTGCTTTTGGCACAATGTACGGGGCTTACCGATCAAGATAAACAAAAGCTGCTCCAAATCGCGCGTGATATGCCGTTTGTGTGCGATGTGAGCCGCTCGGATTTTTTGTTGTATGCCCGACACTCGTCGGATCAGGCTCTCTTGATCGCTCAGGCCAGTCCGCATTCGACGGTGCCCATCCTGGCCGACGATTTGGTCGGGCAACTGGTCACTCGCCAGGATGAGCCCAGGCTGTTCCGGGCGATGCAGTTGCGGATGCGCACGCGGGGCAATCGACGCTTGATCGACGGCGGCGCACCGGTTGTCCAGGAAGCGTTGCCCATTGTGGGCGCAGAAGGCCGTGTGATCGGCGGATTGGTGATCGAAGCAAGTTTGATTGCCTATGTGCGGCAGACCACCCGTAGCAAGGTTTTTCAACGTGCCGTGCACGTTTTGCAGGCAATGTTGTTGTCCGGCCTGACCCGAGGTTTTGACAGGTTGTCTGCTTTCATGGCGCATGATGGCATTATCGTGGTGGACAGTCAACACATCATCCGCTATGCCAGCGGCATTGCCACCGAGCAATACCGTAACCTGGGCTATCTGGATAATCTGGTCGGGCGCAGCCTTTCCTCGTTGGATACAAGCGACGAGTTGCTTTGTACTCAGGTGCTCAACGATTTCGTCGCACGCGAAAGTGAAGCCGAAGAGCGACAACGCTTTTTGACCCGGCGGGTTGTGCCCTTGATTGCCCGGCCGTGGGGCGGGCCCTGGTATCAACCATGGCTTTGGTTTCGTCAGCAACCGGTTGGGGCGCTGGTGGCGATCCACGACGCGACCGAATACCGAAACAAAGACCGCGAACTCAGGATCAAATCGGCTATGATCCGCGAGATTCACCATCGGGTCAAAAACAACCTGCAAACCGTTGCGGCATTGCTGCGGATGGAAAGTCGCCGTTCGCAAGACCCAGAAGTGAAACGGGTGCTCGGCGACAGCATTGGTCGGATTCTGAGTATGGCGGTGGTTCACGAATATCTGTCGCACGAAGAAGGGCGGCCGATCAGCATCCGTGAGGTGACCAAACGCATTATCCAGCAGACCGAACAAAGCATGTTGGTGCCGGACAAACAAATTCGCATCCAACTCTTGCCGGGGAATAACGTGTATTTGCCGGCGCGTCAGGCGACGGCCTGTGCCCTGGTGATCAATGAATTACTTCAAAACTCGCTGGAGCACGGATTTGAATCGCGCAATACCGGCACGATCACCATCGAGTTGAACGATGAAGGAAACAATGTGTGCATTGTCATCCACGACGACGGCACAGGTTTGCCCAAAGGCTTTAATCTGAATCAGGCCAAAAGCATGGGACTGCGCATCGTCCAAACGCTGGTCAAAGAAGACCTGGGCGGGACGATTGAATTCAAAAATCATCAAGGTGTGCAAGCGACCATACAATTTTCGAAGGCAAATCTGGAGGGAGAACAAATTGGAACGAGTTAGAGTGATCATTGCCGATGATGAATCGTTGTTACGCATGGATTTGCAAGAAGCATTGACCGAACTGGGGTATCTGGTGATCGGCCAGGTCGGCGACGGACAAAGCGCGGTCAACATGGCGCGTGAGCTAGAGCCCGACGTGGTGATCATGGACATCAAAATGCCGGGGATGGACGGCATCGAGGCAGCCAAAATTCTCACCGAGGAAAAGATCGCCCCGGTTGTTCTGCTGACCGCATACAGCCAGCGCGATCTGATCGAGCGGGCCAAAGAAGCAGGGGTGGTGGGCTATCTGGTCAAGCCGTTCCGCGAGGCCGACCTGGCTCCGGCCATCGAGTTGGCTTTGGCGCGTTTTGAAGAGTTCCGCACGCTGGAAAAAGAAGTCGACAATCTCAAAGAAGCGCTGGAAACGCGCAAAAAGGTCGAGCAGGCCAAGGGCATTTTGATGGAAAAGCAAGGGCTGAGCGAGCACGAGGCGTTTCGCAAAATCCAAAAAATGAGCATGAATACCCGCAAGCCGATGAAAGAAGTGGCCGAAGCGATCATCCTGGCGAATGCCGATTCTTGATCGATGTTTGCCTTTGACCGGACGTGCCCTGTCAGCCGACAGGTGCGTCCGGTCTGGGAATTTCATCAGGGGTCTATTCGATGATCCAGATGACTCGTCCAGAGTGGCCGGGGGGCCGTCGCATCCTTTGGCTGTTGATCAGCACCGGGGGCGTGTTTGCCCTGCTGATTTTGGCTGCATTTGAATCGTTATCCTTTCATTGGACTCGCATCGGGGTAGGGCCTTATCTGGTTGTCGAATATGTCAGACCGAATAGCCCTGGGGAAAGGGCCGGCGTACGGCCGGGTGACCGGATTCTACAAGTCGGTGACCGTCCGGTTTATACGCGCAATCACTATGAGCTGATCTTGCACACGCAGAAGGTCGGCGAACCTTACAAGCTGACGGTGCAACGAGGTTCCGAAATTTTGAATTTAGAGGTTACCGGTGAACCTGATCCAGACCAGATCACCGTGCTGATTTTGCCGATCATCGGCATCGCTTTTTTGTCCATCGGCTGCATTGTTGGCTTTTTTCGTTTTCATGATCTGACTTCTCGCCTCTTTTTCTGGCTCTCGTATGTCCTGGCGATGAGCTATGGGTTTGTCTACGGCCGCTCACCGATCTTTTCTATCCTCTCCTTTGCCGGATTTATGGTTCCCTCTTTGGCCGTTCACCTGGCTCTGGTTTTTCCCGTTCACAGGCCTTGGGCCGATAAAACATGGGTCAAGATTTTGCTCTATCTTCCCGGTGTAATTCTGGTTCTTTTGAGCATTTTGACCTCGGTGGGCATTTTGCGTGTCGAGCTGTTTTATGCGCGTCATTTTATCGAAGAATATGAGGTAATCGGCGCGGCAATTGCCCTGATCATCCTCATCTATACCACGATCACCGCCCGGCAACCGCTGATCCGTCAACAGGTCAAATGGATCATCTGGGGGCTGTCGATCGCCGTACTGGCCAACGGCGTCTATACCGTTTTTGAAAAATTCGAGGCACTGCGCAACTTGATCGACATCAATCTGGTCAACTGGCTCACCCTGGTTGTTCCTCTTTCTTTTGCCTTTTCCATCGTCCGCTATCGGCTGTTCGACGTGGACACGGTGATCAACCGCACCATTGTCTACACCATCGTTGTGGTCTCGGTGTTAGTCTTCTATATGTTCAGCATCCAGCTTTTGCAAGCCGTTGGCCTGGATGTTTACTATGACAACCCCGGTTTTATCACCATCCTGGTCATCCTGGTCAGTGTCCTGCTCGATCCGCTACGTCAACAGATACAACGCATCGTAGACCGCGTCATGTATCGACGTCGACCGGATTATCGGCAGGTCATGCAAGAGATGAGTCGCGAGATTGTCTCAACCATTGATCTGAATCGGCTGCTCACCTTCATCCTTGAACGGTTGTATCAGGTGACCCAAAGCGAACGAATTGCCATCTTTTTGCTCGATGAGCGGCAAGGAGGATACCAGGAGGTCGCTACACTGGGGGGCGTTGCGCCGTCCGTACTCTTTGCCGCTGAGCATCCTGTCGTGCGGGCTCTGTACAGGCAGCAAGAGCTTTTGCAAATGCCCGATGTTGTCGCCGATGAAACGGAAGGGGCCGACGAGATCGAACGGTTTATGCATCGGGCCAGGTTGGTGTTGTGCCTGCCGTTGCTCACAAGCGATCAATTGCTGGGATGGATCGGATTGGGCGTCCGCACGCGTGGCGAATTGTATGCCCTGGACGAACGCCACTTTTTGCTGACATTGGCCGAACAGGCAGCCATAGCCATTCATAATGCCTTGCTTTATCGTCGATCGCAAGAACAAACGCGCCAATTGGAGATTTTGCACCGCATCGACAGCATTTTGACCTCAACCCTTGAACTGGATGTTCTGGTGCGCAATTTCTTGATCCAGGTCGTCGAGATTTTGGGTGTAGAAGCCGCTTCTTTGCTGCTTTGCGATCCAGATCGTGAGGTGTTGGTCTTTCAAGGTGCCGTCGGGCCGAGGCATGATATGTTGTCTGGAACGAGCATTCCGCTGCACAGCCGAAGTATTGCTGCCTGGGTAGCCGATACCGGCCGGCCGGTGCTCTCAAATGACGTTCGCTCAGATTCACGTTGGTATTCCGAGATCGACAGATTGATCGGGTTTACGACGCGTCAGTTGATCGGTGTGCCCATCTTCAAACGCGAGCAAGTGATCGGGGTGATCGAAATCTTGAATCGGCGAGATGGAAAGCCTTTTACCGGCGATGATCTCGATTTGGGAATGATGCTCGTCAGGCAGATTTCGATGGCCATCGAAAACGCCCAATTGTACGCTTCAACCGACAAGGCTCTGACGACACGTGTGCACGAACTGGCGACTATGCAAGAGATCGATCGTCAGCTCAACGGCAAACTAGACTTTGATCGCGTGATCAGGCTCACCTTACAGTGGGCCATCAAACTCACCGCTTCCGATGCCGGATTTATCGGGTTGGTCGAGGATCGATCAAGTCGACAGGTGGTCATTTCGGCAGCCGAAGGATACCCGACCGTTGTCGAAGGCTGTGTTTGGTTGTCCCGGCAGGGGATGTTAGGGCAGGTTTTTGACCAGGTGAACCCGATCAACCTGGCACAGGTTGTCGAGTTGGACGTTTGTTGGCCAACCAAGTCGTCAACCCGCTCCAGACTTGTCGCACCGATTATGTATGAAGAACAGGTGATCGGGGTGATCAACCTCGAATCGGACAAACCGCAACATTATGGCGTTCAGGAAGAGACCGTGATTGTCCGATTGGCCGATCATGCGGCCATTGCAATCGAAAATGCGTTTCTGTATCGCGAGCTTGAACGGGCCAATCAATCCAAGAGCGAGTTTGTTGAACTGGTTGCTCACGAACTCAAGGCCCCGATGACGATCATCAAAGGCTATGCCGAATTGTTGCAGATGAGTCTGGATGAATCCTCGGCAGAAGAGACCAAACTGTTGGGAACGATCGTTGCCAACGTGGAACGGATGCAGGTTTTGATCAAAGAGTTGCTCGAGCTGGCTCAATTGGAGAGCAGCGCTGTCAAGTTGGATCGTTCTCCGCTGCCGATGCACCTGGTTTTGGCCGAAGCGATCACCGGCTTGCGGGGCATGGTCGACGAGTATGGTGTCCAACTTGCGGTGGATGTGCCTTCTGAACTGCCCTATGTTTATGCCGATCAGGTGCGGCTTGGACAGATTTTGACCAATCTGATCAGCAACGCGATCAAATACACGCCTGCCGGCAAATCGGTGCTGATCAGCGCTGAGGTATGTGATTCTCCTGATGACGAAATGGGGGGGCAGCGATATGTCCGTTGTTCGGTTTGCGATCAGGGGATCGGCATTTCAGAAGAAGATCAGGCCAAACTTTTTTCTCGATTTTTTCGCGCCAATCATCCGTATGTGCGCAAACGGCCGGGCACCGGGCTGGGTTTGTCCATTGCCAAGATGCTGGTCGAACTTCATCAGGGGCAAATCGGGTTCAGCAGTGAGCTGGGCCAGGGCAGCACGTTCTGGTTTACCATTCCGGTGGCCGAGTGGGAACCCCAGGCTGTTGTGGCAAATGCCTCTTGAACGAGTGTGCCGGGCGCGTCAGCTTGGATTAAGAGCCTATCCGAAAAGCCGTACAAGCGGCATCCCTATGCCGCCTACATCGACGCGTAGAAATGCGTCGGTTACGATTTTCGGATTTCGGATAGGCTCTAAACCGGATAATTTCTGGGTTTTGACCCGAAAACAAGACCACCCACGTTTGTTGACGTGGGTGGTCTGTTTTGTGCTATGAGAGCGCACCGGGGCGCGACTGACAAATTGCGGTGAACCCTGACATGGGCGTTCATTTGTTTAAGGAGCGCTTGTGCACTCAAGGCCCTTGGGGTTCACGTAGGCAAACTGTGCTTAGGCGCGGCGCTCGATTTGTGGTGCGGTTTGGCTATGGTACACCTCCTTTCCAAAGAAACCTTTGAAACGGGGGAACCTGGTGGATCGAGGCTTGTTGCTCAATCCTTGATTTTATTATACCACAGATTTTGAGCTGTGGCGTAAAAATTTTGTGAAATTTGCCCTAAACTTGGGGCAAGTGCACCAATGCTTCTTGAATGGCCGAGTTGGGATGCGCGTAATCTTGAAGTTGACCGGCAAAATAGCTGTCATAGGCAGCCATATCGATCAGCCCATGCCCGCTAAAGTTAAAGAGGATCACCCGTTTTTCACCCTTTTCTTTGGCATCCAGGGCCTCGTCGATGGCGGCACGGATGGCATGCGCGGTTTCCGGCGCGGGAATGACCCCCTCGGCGCGGGCAAACATAACGGCCGCTTCAAATGTTTTTAACTGTGGATAGGCCACCGGATCGATGATCCCATAGCGGTGGAGTGCCGAAACCTGAGGGGCCATTCCGTGATAGCGCAATCCGCCGGCGTGAATGCCGGCCGGCACAAACGTATGCCCGACGGTGTCCATCTTGACGATTGGGGCCAGATGAGCCGTATCACCATAATCGTAGGCATACACACCCTTGGTCATGCTCGGACATGCCGCCGATTCGACGGCGATAAAGCGCGTTTTTTGGCCGTTGACCAGCCGTTCGCGGATGAACGGGAAGGCCAGCCCGGCAAAATTGCTTCCTCCGCCTACGCAGCCGATCACCACATCGGGGTACTCATCGGCCATTTCCATCTGCGCAAGGGCTTCTTCACCGATCACGGTCTGATGCAGCAGAACGTGATTGAGCACGCTACCTAGCGAATACTTGGTATCGTCATTCTTGAAGGCGACCTCAACGGCTTCACTGATGGCGATACCCAGGCTGCCCATACAGTTGGGATCGTCGGCCAGAATCTTTTGGCCACATTCGGTCTCTGTGCTGGGACTGGCCGTGACCGTTGCTCCCCAGGCCTGCATCATCGAGCGGCGGTAAGGTTTTTGCTGGTAGCTCACCTTGACCATATAGACCTTGCATTCGAGGCCAAACAGGTTGCAGGCAAAGGCCAACGCGCTTCCCCATTGTCCGGCCCCTGTTTCTGTCGATAGCCGTTTGACCCCCTCTTGCTTGTTGTAAAAGGCCTGCGCGACGGCCGTGTTCGGTTTGTGGCTGCCGGGAGGGCTGGTCCCCTCGTATTTGTAATAGATGTGAGCCGGCGTTTCCAGCATCTGTTCCAATCGCCGCGCGCGGATCAGGGGCGTTGGCCGCCAGAGCTTGTACACTGCCAAAACCGGTTCAGGGATGTCGATGTAACGTTCTTTGGATTCTTCTTGTTCGATCAGGGCTTGTGGAAAGAGGGGGGGCGGCAAGATCGTCGGCTCCCGCGTGACCGGATGCAGTTTGGGATCCAGCTCGAAGGGCAAGTCGGCGGCAATGTTGTACCATTGCCTGGGCAACCTGGATTCTTCGAGTAAGAATTTAATTTTGTCCGACATAATTTCCTCCTTTTTGACATATTTTGAAATAAAAAACGCGCGTCCTTTTCGACAAAAGGACGCGCGTTTTCACACCCGCTCGTGGTGCCACCTTTTTTAGGCAATCCACCGGCTCAAACAAAAACCCCTGCTGTGATAGCAGGAGTTTTGTCTTCAAACCCGGTGAGCCAGCCTCACTTACCGGGTACGGCCTGTGTGTACGTCAATGTTCACACCACGCGATACCCTTTGCCAGGATAACGGCGGCACTCCGGCTTGGGTTACTGGTTTTTGCTGCAAAGCAAACTGTTCACCCAAGCAACTCCCAGGCCCATTCAGCCTTCTCGTCAGCACCGGTCTTTCACCAACGCCGGTTCTCTGTAGCCTCGATGGAAGGCTTACTTGCCCTGTTCAACGTCTTTTGACAAGTGATTTTGTTGAATTTTGAATCAGTCGATCGAGAGGGCTGACCACCTCCTGATTTGCCATTCTGGGGGTTTTTCCTGGTTTAACTTTTGTTCTCTGAGAACACGTCTGACTCGCACGAGGCTGAGTAGATAGGCCACCTGAATTTTGGCAGCCTGCTTCGGGTGTTGCCTGGCCCAATCTGCATCAACGACAAGGCGCACGGTGCCCCCTTTCTCACATTTGAACCCCTCCCCCTCGCTCATCAACGTTTTTCATGTTACCACAAATGCGCAAAATTGTCAATTTTTCGCCTTCGTGATCGTTCTCGGACGAGTCAGAGTTCGGTCAGGCGATGCTGGGCGTGAATGATCCGTCGGGTGCCGGTCTCGCCGCGCAGGATCAGTGAGTTTGAGG
>Ga0209101_1000327_pt1 | contig 39873 bp, 27 predicted proteins | sample ConPoolayeCmetaG_FD_185481 | JGI IMG/M metagenome (GOLD analysis project Ga0209101, IMG submission 185481) | Hot spring microbial mat communities from California, USA to study Microbial Dark Matter (Phase II) - Cone Pool mat layer C metaG... ...
CTAACCAATTACTCACAATAGGCGTTTAGGATCACTACGACGTGAATCCCCTGGACAGTCAAACTGGAGAAACGGACCATGGTGCGGAAATGGGTGGTTGGGGCATCGATTGCGGTATCGCTTTTCGTCCTGGGAGGCTGTCAGGGCAAGGCGGAGCGAGGTTCCCGGGGGGGGGAGGGGACGACTTCCATCCGCGTTGAAGGGTCCGACACGATGGTGCAACTGGCCCAGGCTTGGGCGGAACACTATCACCAAATTCAGCCGTCGGTCAGCATTCAGGTGTTGGGAGGCGGCTCGGGCGTGGGCATTGCCAGCCTGATCGACGGCAACTGCGACATGGCCAACGCCAGCCGGGAAATCGAGCCGAAGGAGATCGCCCGCGTCAAGGCCAATCGCGGCGAGGAACCCAAGACCCACGTCGTCGGCCACGACGCCTTGGCCATTTTCGTCCACAAGGAGAATCCGCTGGACTCGATTTCCATGGAGGAACTCGCGGAAATCTACGGCGACGGAGGGAAAATCTCGCGTTGGTCGCAATTGGGCGTGAAGCTCCAGGGCGACGACACGATCGTTCGGGTCAGTCGGCAAAACAGCTCTGGCACGTATGCGTATTTCCGGGAGGCGGTGCTGGGCAAGAATCGCGATTTCAAGCTCGGTTCGATCGATCAGAGCGGCTCCAAGGACGTGGTGGCGCTGGTCTCGCGAACGCCCAACGCCATCGGCTATAGCGGCATGGGCTACGCCACGCCGGAAGTCAAGATGTTGAAGGTTTCGAAAAAGAAGGGCGAGCCGGCCGTTGCCCCGACGATCGAGAACGCCAAGAAAGGGGCGTATCCGATCACGCGGGCCCTGTACATTTACACGATCGGGGAACCGAAGGGGCCGGTGAAGCAGTATCTGGATTGGATCCTCTCGCCCGAGGGCCAGAAGGTCGTCGCCGAATTGGGCTACGTTCCGGCGAGCGAGTCATGAGCGATTCCACGCCTGTTGTTCCGGTGTCCGGCGCTCAGGACATCCCGCCAGCGGCAGCCCCGGACGCGCTTTCCCGCCCGGCCGGCTTGCGAGCGTCGGTCGCGGCTTCGTCGCCGCGCAGGTGGGCGCGGTGGGGTGAATTGCTGATCGAAGGGCTGATCTATCTGTGCGGCTGGAGCGCCATTCTCTTCGTGGCGGCGATTTTCTTTTTCGTGTTCATCGAGGCGGCGCCCCTGGCGGCGCAAGGCTTCGATTTCGTCGAGTTCTTCACGAGCGTCAATTGGCGTCCCACCTCCAACGTCCGGCCCCAGTTTGGGACCTTGGCGCTGCTGGTGGGGTCGTTGTGCGTGACCGGGCTGGCGATGTTGATGGCGGTCCCCTTGGGACTCGGCGCGGCGGTCTATATTTCGGAGTTCGCCAGCGGCCGAACGAAAGAGGTCCTCAAAGTCGTCGTGGAATTGTTGGCGGCCATTCCCTCGGTCGTCTGGGGATTTATCGGCATGATGGTCATCGGCCCGATCATCATCCGCTTCACCGGCACGCCGGTCGGCGTGAACCTGCTCAACGGGTCGATCATCCTCGCCTTGATGAGCGTGCCGATCATCGTTTCCATCGCCGAGGACGCCCTCAAGGCCGTCCCCGATTCCTATCGCGAGGCCGCGTTGTCGCTGGGCGCGAACCAATGGGAAGTGGTCTATCGGGTGTTGTTTCCCGCGGCGAAGAATGGATTGCTGGCGGCCGTGCTTTTGGGCGTGGGTCGGGCCATTGGGGAAACGATGGCGGTCCTGATGGTGACCGGCCACGCGATCCAGATTCCCCGCGGCCTCTTGGACCCGGTCCGAACGCTCACGGCGACCATCGCCGCCGAGCTGGGAGAAACCGTGCAGGGCGACACCCACTTCCGCACGCTGTTTCTCATCGGCCTCGTCTTGTTCGCCTTGACGTTCATCGTGAACCTGATCGCTGACCTGATCGTGAAGGGGATTCGCAGTGAAAACGCCTGACGCGATCGGCGAGCCCGGGAACCCGAACCCCGACGGCAAAGCGTTTTTTCGCCCTTCGGCCCTGGAACGGCGCAAGGCGCGACGCGAGGCGGCGGCCCGCTGGGTTTTTCTCGGCATGACCTTGGTCCTCGTCGCGCCGGTGTTCGCCATCGTGGCGTACATGCTGGTTCAGGCCTGGCCCGTGCTTTCCTTCTCCTTCCTCTGGGAAAACCCGCAAAATCGCATGACCGCCGGCGGCATCTGGGCGCCGCTGGTGGGAACGTTCTGCCTGGTGTTCTTTTCGCTCATCTTCGCCGCGCCGATCGGCGTCTTGGCGGGAATCTATCTCAACGAGTACGCGAAAGACAACTGGTTTACCCGCGCCGTCAATCTGGCCGTGATGAACCTGGCCGGCGTGCCCAGCATCGTGCATGGGCTGTTTGGTTTCGGGGCGTTCGTGCTTTTTGCCGGGATGGGCAAATCGGTGCTGGCGGCGTCGTGCACCCTGGCCGTGATGACGCTGCCGGTGATCATCACCAGCACGCGCGAGGCCCTCAGTTCCGTGCCCATGGCTTTCCGCCAGGCGTGCTGGAACCTCGGCGCCAGCCGCTGGCACACCGTCCGCACGATCGTCTTGCCCAACTCGATCAGCGGCATCCTGACGGGGGTCATTTTCGAGGTGTCGCGGGCGGCGGGCGAGACGGCGCCGATCCTCTTCACCGGCGCCGTCTACTACGTGAAAGTGGCCGACCACGGTTGGGAGTCGTTCTTTCCCTACGGGCCGACGGACCGGTGCATGGCCCTGTCCATGCACCTGTTCACCCTCGCCACGCAAGCCAGCGGCGTGCCCGAGGCGCTGCAATACGGAACGGCCGTCGTGCTCATGGGCCTGATTCTGGCCGTCAACGGCCTCTCCATCGGCCTGCGAAGCTATCTCCGATCCCGAAAGCGGTGGTGACAGCCCCATGGACGCCCACATTCGTTTCGACCGCGTCTCGGTCCACTACGGCGCCCATGCCGCGTTGAAGGAGCTTTCCTTGGACGTCCCCCCGCGGCAGATCCTCGGGATCATCGGTCCGGCCAAGTCGGGCAAGACGACGCTGTTGAAGTGCATCAACCGGACGATCGATTTCGAGGCGGGCGTTCGGGTGACGGGGCGGATTTTGGTCGGCGGGGAAGACGTGTATCGGTCGCGCAACGTGCACGCCTTGCGGCGGCGGGTGGGCATGGTCTTTCCCCTGCCCGTCGGTTTGCCCCTGAGCGTTTACGACAACGTCGCTTACGCCCCGCGAAGCATGGGCATCCGCAACCGCGCGGAACTCGACGCCCTCGTCGAACACTGCCTTCGCCAGGCGATGCTCTGGGACGAGGTCAAGGATCGGTTGGACCTGCTCGGCACGCGGCTTTCGGGCGGGCAGCAGCAGCGGCTGACGCTTGCCCGGGCACTGTCGCTGCGCCCCGAAATCCTCTGCCTCGACGAGTTCTCGATCGCCATCGATCCGGTGACGACCATGAAGATCGAGGACATCCTCCGCGAACTGAAGAACGAGATGACCATCGTGCTGGTCACCAACCTGGTGCAGCAGGCCCGCCGCCTGGCCGATCGCACCGCCTTCATGAACGCCGGGCAGTTGGTCGAAGTGGACGAGACCGAGCGGTTGTTCGAGCACCCTTCGAACCGCATCACCGAACGGTACGTCAACGGAGATTTCGGATGACCGCGCCTCCCGCCGACAGCCCCGCCGCCTCCACGATCCGCACGAGGAACTTGAACCTTTGGTACGGTTCCTTCCAGGCGCTGTGCGACGTGAATCTGGACATCAAGCCTGGCATCGTCACCGCCTTGATCGGTCCGTCGGGCTGCGGAAAGACCACCCTGTTGCGCTCGTTCAATCGGATCAACGAGCGGTACGGGAACGTGACGACGACGGGCGAGATCCTCATTTTCGGCAAGAACATTTACGATCCGGACGTGTCGCTCGGCCAATTGCGCAAATCGGTGGGGATGGTGTTCCAACGCCCCAACCCCTTGCCGATCTCGATCTACGAAAACGTGGTCTTCGGCATCCGTTCGCACACGCCTCGAGGGTCGCACAGCCGCCGGGAACTGGACATGATGGTGGAGTCGGCATTGCGCGACGTTCAACTTTGGGATGACGTCAAAGACCGCCTCCACCGCAAGGCCACGAACTTGACGCTCGAACAACAGCAGAAGCTCTGCATTGCCCGGCTGCTCCCCTTGAAGCCTCAAGTGATCTTGATGGACGAACCGTGCTCCGCCCTGGACGCGGAAGGCATCGAGCAAGTCGAGACGCTGATCCGCCAGTTGAGCCGGCAGTTCACGATCCTGATCGTGACCCACAACATGGCCCAGGCCCGACGCGCCAGCGACGAGTGCATTTTCATGCTTCTTGGGCGGATCATCGAGCACACGGAGACGTTGAAGATGTTTTTGAATCCCAAGGAAAAAGAGACGGAGATGTACATCATGGGGCGGTATGGATAGGAGGCCGAACGAAACATCCCGCGCCGTCCCACGGCGGGAGGAGAAGAGGCGCTGTCGCAAGCAAAATGGGCTCTTGGAAATCCTAGCGCGGGCCGGGCCCGCAACCGATTAGTGAACAATCACTGGACACCAGGCTGGCACGGCAGGCATGGTCTAAACAAAAGATGGCAACCGTTTACCGCGAAGATCGCCGGCAAAGGGTTGTGCGACGACGCCCGCCTACGGGCGTTGGCCGCCGCGGGCGGTCTTCGGCCCGGCATTCATGCCGGGTATCCGTGGGGCAGCGCCACGGCGCGAGGCCCGTTGACGGGCCTTCTCGCTGGGACAAAACACAAAGCGCGGGCGTCTCGCCCGCAATTCACGAACGCACCGAGAAGCCCCGTCAACGGGGCTCATGGTTCAGCGCATGAGAAACCGTTACCCGGCGTCAAACGCCGGGCCTCCAGCCGCCTACGGCGGAGAAGGCCCGTCAACGGGCCTTCGCATCGGGCGATACCATGTGACCACCCAAGGCCGAGAAATCATTACGGCCTTGTGCCGCTCACAACACGTAACGTTGCAATAACTTAACGCCTTTGCCGCGTGATATCTTTGTGAACATTTTCACAATGTTTGGACTTTGTAGTTTAGTGGGATAGGGACGAATTCTTGGAAACGAGCCGTCCCAAGAAGAAGAGTCCGCCCATTGTCAATCGATGCGGAAGCCGTGAACGACAACCTCCTCCAAACTGTTTCGCCGGACGCTCCACCCGCGGAGCGTCCCGAAAAGGCGTCGTTGTCCGATGTGCCGAGGGTGCGTATGGCCAAGCGTTCCATCCTGGTGGTCGAGGACGAGGAAGACATCCGCGAACTGGTGAGCTATACCTTGTTGAAGGAGGGCTATCAGGTCGCGAGCGTGGCATCGGGCGAGGAGGCCTTGGTGCTTGCCCAGGCCCAGCCGTTCGATCTCATTTTGCTGGATTTGATGCTTCCGGGCATCGGGGGGTTGGCCGTCTGCCAACAACTCCGCAGCCGCCCGGCCACGGCGGGAATCGCCATTGTCATGCTGACGGCCAAGGGCGAGGAAGGCGACATCGTCGCCGGACTGAACGCCGGAGCCACCGACTACATCACCAAGCCGTTCAGCCGGAACGTGCTTCTGGCGCGGATCCGCGCCGCGCTGCGCAACGCCCCCCTCCGCTCCGACGACGGCCCTCCAGACGACGACGAGCCGATCAACATCCACAACCTCTTGATCGACCGGCGCCGTCACGCGGTGTTCGTCGACGGCAAGCCCGTGGAACTCAGCGCCACCGAATTCCGTCTCCTGTTGGTTCTTGCCCGCAAGCCCGGTTGGGTCTTCACCAGGGAAGACATCCTGGACGCGATCCATGGGGACAGCTACGCGGTCACCCCGCGGGCGGTCGACGTGCAGGTCGTGGGACTTCGTCGTAAACTGGGGAAGGCGGGAGAATACGTGGAGACGGTCCGCGGCGTCGGATATCGTTTCAAGGAATAATCGCGGAAAATCGCCTCGACCGGGGGAATTTCGGCAACCGAAGGCCGTCCGCCACACAACGATGCGCGAATTGCGGCTTTTTTGGCAGGTGTTTTGGGCCTACTTGGCGATCATGATCGTCGTGATCGCTGGGTTGGGCCTGTACGCCTCGCGCGAGGCCCGCCGCTTCTACGTCGACCGCAAGTCGAGCGAACTGGAGACGGCGGCCTGGCTGTGCGCGGACCGGCTCGCCGACCTGGCGCGGGCGGGGCGTTGGCCCGAGGTCCAGTCCGTGTGCGAGGAGCTGGGCCAGAAGCTTTCGATGCGGATCACGGTCATTCTCCCGTCGGGAAAAGTCGTCGGCGAGAGCCTCGAACCCCCGGAACGCCTGGACAACCATGCCGATCGACCCGAGGTTATCGAAGCCCACGGCGGCGCGGTGGGACGCTCGTTCCGCTTCAGCAACACCCGCGGCGAGGAACTGATGTATGTGGCCGTCCCGTTGAAGCAGGAAGACCAGGTCGCCGCCGTCGTCCGGACTGCCGTTCCGGTCCAGTCCGTGGCGCAGACGTTGCGCCAGGTCCAACTCCGCATCGGCTTGGCGGGGCTGGCGGCGACCGCGTTGGTCGCGGCGTCCAGCGTCGTCGTCGCGCGACGGATCGTCAAGCCGCTGGAGATCATCCGCGACGGCGCCGAGCGATTTGCACGAGGAGATTTGAACCACCGTCTGCCCGTCCACGGGGCCGATGAGGTGAAAATGCTCGCCGAATCGATGAACCGCATGGCTCAGGAAATGCACTTGCGAATGGAAACGATTATCAGCCGAGAGTACGAACACGAGGCCGTGCTCTCCAGCATGGATGAGGGCGTGTTGGCCATCGACCACGCCGGGCGGATCCTCAGTCTCAATGCGGCCTGCGGCGCCCTGCTAGGCGTCGAGCCGGAGAAGGCGCGGGGCCGCTTGATCCACGAAGTGCTCCGCGCCTACCACTTGCTCCGATTCGTGGAGCGAACCCTGGTGAGTTCCGCCTGCGTGGAAGAGGACCTCGAACTCCGCCATCCGGAAAACCGGTGGATTCACGCCCACGGCACGCTGCTTCACGACGCGGCGGGCAACAAAATCGGGGCCTTGATCGTGCTCCACGACGTGACCCGCCTCCGCCATCTGGAAAACGTCCGCCGCGACTTCGTCGCCAACGTTTCCCACGAACTCCGCACCCCGATCACCTCGATCAAGGGCTTCGTGGAAACCCTCCTGGCCGAGGAACTGGCCGACAAGGAAACGTCGTTGCGGTTCCTCCGCATCGTGCTCAAACAGGCGGACCGCCTCGACGCGATCATCAACGATTTGCTGCTGCTGTCGCGGATCGAGCGGGGAACCGAAGAACACTCGATCGCCTTGGATCGCGAGCCGATCCTGCCCGTCCTTTGCGCGGCCGTCGAAATGTGCGAATGCAAGGCCCGCGACAAACAGATCCGCGTCCAGGTCGAGTGCGGCGAGGAACTGTCGGCCGCGATCAACGGCCCCTTGCTGGAGCAAGCCGTCGTCAACCTGTTGGACAACGCGATCAAGTACAGCAGCCCGGGAAGCTTGGTTCGCATCGCCGCTTCAACCGACGCGGAACACGTGGTGATCCAGGTCCAGGACGAGGGATGCGGCATCGAGGCCAAGCACCTGCCCCGGCTCTTCGAGCGATTCTATCGCGTTGACAAGGCCCGCAGCCGCGAGCTGGGCGGGACCGGTTTGGGCCTGGCCATCGTCAAACACATCGTCGCCGCCCATCGGGGAACCGTGGAAGTCGAAAGCGCGATCGGCCGCGGCAGCACCTTCTCCATCCGCCTGCCCAAATCGCTTTCGCCTTCCGCCTCGCCGGTCGCGGCGTCGACTTGAACCACCGTGCGTCGGTTTTGGCATGATCGAGGAGTGCCGCGGTCGGGCGATCGTGCTCGACCGGGATTGCTACGGCATCACCCTCAGCGCCAACGTCATCGCCCATAATTCCGGCGGCGGCATCGATCTGATCGACGCCTGGGGCTGCGCGGTGTCGGCCAACACCTTTACGATCAACGCGCGCCACGGCCTCCGCGTGGGGCCGCAAGCGGGCCGGATCACCGTGACGGGAAACAATTTTTCCGACAGCTTCGTCGGTCCCAAACGCAAACGCGAGGACAACCCCTACGAGGCTGGGGGGATCGTCCTCGAGGGCGCCGCGGAAATCACGATCACCGGCAACGTCTTTTCCGGATTGGACGCCGAGGCCGTCCGGGCCGATGCCCAATGCCGCCACATCGTGATCGCCAACAACCTCATGACCGACCTGAACCGCAAAAAAGCCGGTCCTGGCAAGTCGCTCGACCTCGGTGGGGCCCGGGAAGTCGTCCAGTCGCAGAATCTTGAGTCTTCGCCTTCACGATAGCGGCTGGCGCGGCTCGGGGCGGCTCAGCCGCGAGATCGGTCCACCGCGATGACCCCTTGGGGCGGCGGATCCGACGGCGCGAAAAAAACCGCCGGCTTGGAAAACCCAAACCGGCGGGTTGTGGGGGAGAAACCTGTTTATCTTGAAGGGCCCCAAGGCCCGATCATCCTCGCCTCCTGGTTCTTGCCCGAAACGGGCGAGGCGAAGAAACATCAATACATGTCGTGGTTGCCGCCATGGCCGGCCGCGGGCTTTTCGTCCTTCGGCTTCTCGACGACCACCGCGTCGCTCGTCAGGAGCAGGGTGGCCACGCTGGCGGCATTTTGCAAGGCGGTCCGCGTCACCTTCGTGGGATCAATGATGCCCGCCTTGACCATGTCCTCGTAGACGAGCGTGGCCGCGTTGAAGCCCATGTTGTCCTTCATCTCGGCCACCTTCTCGCAGACGATGCCGCCATCCTGACCGGCATTGGCGGCGATCTGGGTCAGCGGCGCCCGGCACGCCCGAAGCACGATGTTGTAGCCAATCTTCTCGTCTTGGGTCAGATCGCCAGGCTTGACCGCCGCCGCCGCCCGCAACAGGGCCACTCCGCCGCCAGGCAGGATGCCTTCCTCGACGGCCGCTCGGGTAGCGTGCAGGGCGTCCTCGACGCGGGCTTTGCGCTCCTTCATCTCGCTCTCGGTGGCGGCGCCGACGTTGATCTTGGCCACGCCACCGGCCAGCTTGGCCAACCGCTCTTCCAGCTTCTCGCGGTCGTAATCGCTGGTCGCGACCTCGATCTCGCGCCGCAACTGCTCGATGCGGCCCTTGATCTCGGCGCTCTTGCCCGCTCCCTCGATGATCGTGGTGTTGTCCTTGTCGACCACGATCTTTTTCGCCCGGCCCAACTCGGCCAGCGTCACGTTCTCCAGCTTCCGGCCAAGGCTCTCGAAGAGGGCCGTGCCGCCGGTCAGGATGGCGATGTCCTCGAGCATCGCCTTGCGGCGGTCGCCGTAGCCCGGCGCCTTCACCGCGCAAACCCGCAGTGTGCCGCGCAGCTTGTTGATCACCAACGTCGCCAGGGCCTCGCCCTCGACCTCCTCCGCCACGACCAACAGCGGTTTGCCGGCGTTGACCACGGCCTCGAGCAGGGGAACGAGTTCCTTGACGTTGGAAATCTTCTTCTCGTGGATGAGGATGTAGGCATCCTCGAGCACGCACTCCATTTTCTGCGGATCGGTCACGAAATAGGGCGACAGGTATCCGCGATCGAACTGCATGCCCTCGACCCACTCGACCTCGGTGGCGAGGCTCTTCCCCTCATCGACGGTAATGACGCCGTCCTTGCCGACCTTTTCCATCGCGTCGGCCAACATTTCGCCGATCTCGGCGTCGTTGTTCGCCGCGACGCTGGCGACCTGGGCCATTTCCTTCTTGGTCTTGATCGTGATCGACATCTTTTTCAGCTTCTCGGTGATGTCGGCCACGGCCTTGTCAATGCCCTGTTTGAGCTGGATGGGATTGACGCCCGACACGACGGCCTTGATGCCCTCGTTGAAAATCGCCTCGGCCAACAGGGTGGCCGTGGTGGTTCCGTCGCCCGCCACGTCGCTCGTCTTCGACGCGACTTCGCGGACCATTCGGGCGCCGAGGTTCTCGTACACGTCCTCCAGGTCGATTTCCTTGGCGACGGTGACGCCGTCCTTGGTGACGGTGGGCGAACCGAAACTCTTTTGCAGGATCACGTTGCGGCCGCGGGGCCCCAGCGTCACCTTCACCGCCTGGGACAACTTCGTCACGCCGCGACGCAGTGCATCGCGGGCCTCTTGGTCAAACGCAATCATTTTGGCCATGCATAGTCTCCTTCATGTCGTGAGCTGAGCTGTCAGGACTCGATAATCGCCAGGATTTCTTCCTCGCGGAGAAGCAGCAATTTGCGCTCTCCCAGTTTGAACTCGTCGCCGGCGTACGAGCTGAACACCACGCGATCACCGGGCTTCACCTGGAACGGGGCCCGCTTGCCGTCGTCCAACAACCGGCCGTCGCCCACGCTCAACACGGTGCCGCGCGCCGGTTTGTCCTTGGCGGTATCGGGCAGGAGAATGCCGCCGGCGGTCCGCTCCTCCGACTCCTCCCGTTCGACCACCACGCGATCGCCTAGCGGTTGAAGGCCGATCGAGCCCCCTTCATTTTTCTCGCTCTTTTTCTTGGCCATACGTCCACGCCTCCGAGATGTCGAAAACGAAAACCACCAGTCCGCCGGCTTCCCGCCCCGCGGGATCGCGGAAACCACGCCCCGCCCGCCTGCCACTTGGCGCTCGCCGAGCGCGGTGTAACGCCCTTTCAGCAATCTGCGCGCCGAAATCCGAGTATCGCCTAACTTATTGCGGACCAAACTCTTCGGACACGCCACCCAAATCCGGCCCTCCACGGCGGCCGCCATTCAATGCACCCAGCCCGGAAGACGCCCCTCTTTCCCTGCCATTCTGGCAGCCCGTCGGCAAATAAGCTCCATCCCAGGCCAGCTCGCCTCCCTGCCCGGCTCACACTCTTCTCAGTCCACGCCCCGACTACCGATAGGCCCGAGTGATACGCCCGCAAGCCATGATGGCCGATCAGCAAGACTTGTCGGACCGCGCAGACCCGGGGACGAACTCTCGTTGGGGCGGGCATGGGAAAGCCCCGGCTATCCGTTGCCACCTGGTACGTTCGCGGATCGGCTGGAGCAAACCCTCGTTCGATGGCTCCCTAGCGCGGGCCGCGCCGCAAGCGGAGAGTGAACCGCCATCGTGGAACATGCGGGCACGGCGGGCAGAAATCCCCATCGGACACACCAAAGGGTCGCGCCGATTGCCGTTCGGTCGTCCCTCCGGGGACTAAGAGCCTATCCTACCACCTCCCCTCTCCCGCAAGCGGGAGAGGGGCCGGGGGTGAGGGTGGCTAAAATCGTGACGAGTCTTTGAGGCCGATCCTGATCAGCGTTTGCCCTTGCCCCGTTCCGTCCCCGGAGGGAGATGAACTTTCGGGATAGGCTCTAAAGCTGTTTTTGTGCGCATTCCCAACCGAGTGATGAATCGACCGGCGACCGTCAAACGTCCCCCGGGACGAAAACGCCGGACAAGAGTTTGCAGATCGACCACGGGAACCCGGAGGGGCCGAGGATCGCGGGGAAAAGATCGCGGGCAAGAGGTTGTGCGACGACGCCCGCCTACGGGCCTCCTCGCTGGGGGAAAAACACGGAGCGCGGGCGTCCCGCCCACAAATCCCGTAGCGCGGGCGTCCCGCCCGCAACGACAAATGCGGGCAAGATGCCCGCGCTCCACAGGGGAATCGGCCTCAACACCGTCCGCGAATCTGGGAGCGCGGGCGTCTCGCCCGCCATGACGAATGCGGGCAAGATGCCCGCGCTCCACAGAGGAAGCGGCCTAAACGCCGTCCGCGAATCCGGGAGCGCGGGCGTCCCGCCCGCAATTCACCCACGCACCGAGAAGCCCCGTGAACGGGGCTTAAGGTTCGCCCTGGGATCGACACCGTTACCCGGCGTGAAACGCCGGGCCGAAGACCGCCTACGGCGGACAAGGCCCGTCAACGGGCCTTCCCGCTGGGGGCAAAACACGGAGCGCGGGCGTCCCGCCCGCAAAACAGGGAGCGCGGGCGTCCCGCCCGCAAAAACAAAAGCGGGCAAGATGCCCGCGCTCCACAGAGGACTTGGGCTCAACGCCGTCCGCGAATCTGGGAGCGCGGGCGTCCCGCCCGCAATTCACTAACGCAGCGAGAAGCCCCGTCAACGGGGCTCATGGTTGAGCGCAGGATCGAAACCGTTACCCGGCGTGAAACGCCGGGCCGAAGACCGCCTACGGCGGACAAGGCCCGTAAACGGGCCTTCCCGCTGGGACAAATCACGCAGCGCGAACGTCTCGCCCGCAAAACAGGGAGCGCGGGCGTCTCGCCCGCCATGACGAATGCGGGCAAGATGCCCGCGCTCCACAGAGGAAGCGGCCTAAACGCCGCCACAGCTAGAAGCCCCGTCAACGGGGCTCATGGTTAAGCGCAGGATCGAAACCGTTACCCGGCGTGAAACGCCGGGCCGAAGACCGCCTCCGGCGGACAAGGCCCGTAAACGGGCCTTTGGATTGGCCGGTTCCCTAACGCGGCCACGGCGAGAGGCCCCATCAACGGGCCTTCGCATCGGGCGATACCATGTGACCACCAAAGGCCGAGAAATCATTACGGCCTTGTGCCGCTCACAACACGTAACGTTGCAACAACTTAGAGCCTATCCCGAAAGTTCCTTCTCCCTCGGGGGACGGAACAGGGCAAGGGCAAACGCGCATCAGGATCGGCCTGAAAGACTCGTTCCGATTTCAGCCGCCCTCACCCCCGGCCCCTCTCCCGCAAGCGGGAGAGGGGAGGTGGTAGGATAGGCTCTTAACGCCTTTGCCGCGTGTTATCTTTGTGAAGATTTTTAAAATGCCTGGGCTTTGTAGTACAGACCAGAAAGTGAATACATCCCCGGTGCGGCCCGAAAATCAATCTTCTTGAACGAAACGGTTTCTCTTCCACGCGCGCGGAGTCTGACTGGAGACCGCGCCGGTTTCAGGGGGGATTCACGGCGGCTATAATGCGGTTACAATAATGGGCGCTATTGCCCAAAGCGCGGGCCGACCGCACAAACCTCGCACAAGAGACTGCTGGGAGACACATGATGCACACAATATCCATCCTCCTGCTTTTGACGTTGGGAATTTCGGCCGAGGCGGAGAAATCGGGCGAGCCGATCAGGATCGGGGGCCGCCGCGAGTTGTTGGTGGATGATTTCCTGGCGGCGAAGCTTTCGGGCGAGGTCCGATTCGAGCTTCATCGGCCCACTCCTCGGGAAATCATCTTGAAGACCGACGCGCCCTGGGAAGGCAACGCCTGCGGCTACCCAAGCGTGTTCCAGGACGGAAAGCTCTACCGGATGTATTACCACGGCGGGCATTATCGCCACGGCGGCGCGTCGGCGCAGGGCCGGCCGGAACACCCCTGGGTGCTTTGCTATGCCGAAAGCGACGACGGCATCCGCTGGCGGCGTCCCGAACTTGGGTTGTGCGAGTTCGAGGGCTCGAAAAAGAACAATATCGTTCTCACGCCCCGGGAGGTGGCCGCGATCCAGGGCGATCCGGCCCATACGGCCGTCTTCAAGGACGAAAACCCCAACTGCCCGGCCGATGCCCGGTACAAATGCGTGATCGTCGGCAAGCCGGACGGGCTGTACTTCTTGCATTCGGCCGACGGCCTTCGTTTTCGCGTCGCCAACGAAAAACCGGCGATCACGCAAGGTGCCTTCGACTCGCAGAACCTCGCCTTCTGGGATCCGGTGCGCCAAGAGTACCGCGCCTACTGGCGGATTTTCACCGAAGGGGTGGCCGACGGCACGACGTGGACGCCGGCGGGCCTCCGCGCGATCCGCACCGCCACGTCGAAGGACCTGGTCAGTTGGAGCGCCCCGGCCGACCTCCGCTACGTCGACTCGCCCCCGCAGGAACTCTACACGAACCAGATCCTGCCTTATTACCGGGCGCCGCACATTTTCATGGGCTTTCCCATGCGTTACACCGAGCGCGGATGGCCCGACGCGATGTTCGCCTTGCCGGACCTGGAGGATCGCCTCGCCCGCGCGAAGGAGAGTCCCCGCTACGGCATGGCCATCACCGATGGTTTGTTCATGACCAGCCGCGACGGGGTGCTTTTCAAGCGTTGGAATGAGGCCTGGGTGCGGCCTGGTCCGCGCCGCCACGGCTCGTGGGTCTATGGCGACCAACTGGTGTTCTGGGGCATGGTCGAGACGGCTTCGGCCCTGGGCGACGCCCCCAATGAACTATCGCTTTATTGCACGGAAGATTACTGGCAAGGGACCGGCGCGAGCTTCCGCCGTCTTTCGCTGCGAATCGACGGGTTCGTTTCGCTTCGGGCCACGTGGCGCGGCGGCGAAATGGTGACCAGGCCGATCGTGTTCGAGGGAGGCAACCTTTCGCTCAACGCCTCGACGTCCGGGGCCGGGAGCATCCGGGTGGAGGTTCAGGACGCGGCGGGGCAGCCCCTGCCCGGCTACACGCTGGCCGACTGTCCCGAGATCCTCGGCGACGACCTGGCGCTGGTGGCGCGTTGGCGCAATGGCGGCGACCTGCGGCCGCTGGCCGGCAAGCCAGTCCGCTTGCGGTTTGTGCTCCAGGACGCCGATCTGTATGCCTTCCAGTTCGTGCCCTACCAGCCCGATCCCCCGCGGCCCGCGGGATTTTGATCCCGCGACCGAATCACTAAGACCCCTCAGTTCCCGAAATCAATTCCGATCTTAGCGCCCAAATCGAGCAGCCGCCGCCGGGCCTTGTCGTATTCCTCGGCGTTGGCCATGTGCTCGATCATCAACGGCACATCGGTCGGCATGGCGGCCGCGCGGCGCAGGTAGGTGGCGAAGTCGATCGCGCCGTCGCCGACCGTGACCTCGCGGAAATGGATGCTCATCTCCACGTCCCAGGTCAAATCCTTGACGTGGCAACTGACGATCCACGGCCCGAGCTTGTCGAAACACTCGTGGATCAGGGCGGTCGTGTCGTAGAACCGCGCCGGGCAGTTGATCAGGTTGCAGGGATCGAGATGGACGCCGAACGCCGGGCGATCCACGGCCTTGATCAGTTTCAGGTACGAGTCGGGACTGTCGGGAATGGCCCAGCCCATCATCTCGTAACAAAACTTGGCCCGCTTGGGTTTCACCGCGTCGATGATCTTGCGGGCGTTCTCGACGGCCTGGTCGAGGAACTTTTGGGAGAGATTGTCCGGGTGCGGGCCGTACCAGACCTTGGGATTGTAGGAACCGGCGATATCGACGCAACAGCGGGCGCCGATGGCCTCGGCCAGGGCAAGCCCTTCGGTCACGGTCTTCAGGTTGGCGGCCCGTTGGGCTGGATCGCCGTCGAGCAGATTGACCCAACGGCCAACCTCGGCGATGACCACGTCGTGCTTGGCGAACGCCTTCTCGATATCGCGGATTCGCTCCGTCTCGTTCAATCCGACTCCAGGGCAATAAGCCGCCCGATAGCCCAGTTTGCGATGGGCCAGGGCCATGCGTTCGGGGTCCGTGGGCATGTCGAAGACGGGCCCGCCAAGGCGGACCGCGCGGGCCTTGTTCGCAGCTTCAGCCGCCCTGGCCGCGCGGGCCCGCTCCAGTCCCACCCCGCTCGACGCCGCGACTGCCCCGGCAATGGCCCCGGCCTGGTACAAAAAACTCCGACGCGACATGGAACCTTGGTGCATTGCGAATCTCCCTGCTTAGGGCCTATCCCACAACCGCCCCTCTCCCGCTCGCGGGAGAGGGGAGCTATAGGCTCTTCTCTATTTTGGTTTGTCCTGGCGGATCTCGATCACCGCCACGTCCTCGCCATCGAGCGTCAGCGTGGTTTTGCCGTCCGCCCATGCGACCTCGCGTCCGCTCAGCAGTTCCCGGCTCGACGCCGGGGCCGCGCCATCCAAAGTGATGACCGCGGTGCGGCGCCGCGGGCTGTCGTTGAACACGGTGAGATAACGCGGCGAACCGCCGCCGAATCGCTCCACGTACACCCGCGGATCGCTGGATCGCGCCAGCGTGACCGGCTCCCAACCGGCCTCGGCCGCGAGCTTGCAAAGCGGGACGTATTTTTTGAAGAGCGGGCGGTCGCGTTCGTAAAGCTCGGGCCGCGTGAAGTAGTGGCCTTCGGAGGCGTTGTGGCTGAAGAATCCAGGGAACATGCCGTAGGCCAGCGATCGCTTCATGTACTTCTCGACCAGCTCGTGCGGAAACTTCTCGAACACCGTGTTCATCAGGAAGCAGTACGGTTTGCCCTTGCACATAGCCCGACGGTAAAGCAACTCGGCGTCGGACATCGGATGCCACTGGCCGCCCCAATGCCAGTCGGTCTCCGTGCCCATCACGTCCAAGTAGGGGGCCAGCCAGCAGAGCCGGCTGGGCGTCGCATTGGCCATCATCAGCTTGCCCATCGCGTGGATATCCTTCGCCATCGCCCGGGTGTATTCGAAGATGATCAGCCCGCGAAAGATCGCCGGCTTGTGCGTTTCCGGCGAAAACACCAGCGGCGTGTCGGCCGCGGCGAAGTGGTCGCGGCGGAAATCGAGCTCGTCGGTGACGTAACCCTCGCTGGAATCGATGTACTCGCCGTCGAGGTCGCCGCGGCGCTTGGGGCCGTAGAGTTGCTCGCGAAGTTTCTCGTTCCATTTGAGCTTGAAGTCGGTCACTTCGCCGCGGATGCCGGGCATGGAGTTCATGCTCCAGACCGCGCCGTTGCACCAGGGCGTGTCGAGGAGTCGGGCGGGGAATTGGCCGTCGGCGTTGTGATAGCCGCTGGTGAAGAGGGCCTTGGCCGAGAGATCGCCCTTGTCGGCCAGGCGCTTGGCCTCGGCCAGCGCGGCCTCCATGGTCCGCGGCATCTCCTTCGGCATCCGCATCCACCAGGTCATCGGCTCGGTGTAGCGGAAGGTGAGGATGCCGTGGGCGTCGTCCCAGGCCGTCTCGTCATTGCCCTCCTTGAACTTGAAGCCGAAGTCTTCCCAACCCTTGACCTGGCTGATCTTGGCGAAAGGCATCCAAAGGCCCTGTTCGGGGACTCGACATCGGAAGGCGTCGGCAAACAACCGATAGTATCCGTCGAGCGCCGCCCGAAAACCCCATTTCGGATCGAAGCGGAACTGGCAGAACCGCAGCCGGGCGGTGGGTTTTTCCGGCGCCAGGCCGATGTCGTAAGCAATGAAGAACTCGCCCGTGCCGGCGTTGTAGCCCACGCGGAAGAAGGCCGGGAAGGCCATGTCGATCCCCAGTCCCAGCCCGCGACTCTCGTCGGCCACCGCCCCAAGGGGATAAAGCGAGAGACGCCCGTTGGAGCCTGCCTTGAACGTCGTGGAGTGGACGTATTCCCCGCTCTCTTCGACCTGGATGGTCCGACGAGGGTTTTCGAGCCAGGAGAGCCGGTTCCCTGCCGGCAAAGGATAAGCAAAGACCAGGGTGACGGCCCGATCCTTGCCGGTCGTGTCGGCAACGGTCACGTCGTGGAACACCGCGTCGCCCTGACGGCTCGTCGCATGGTCGAGCTTGATGCCCAGGGCCTGTTTCTCGATCCGGACGAAGTCGCTCCCCGCGGCCACGTCGCGGATTTGAAAGCCGGCGGCCGGCGGCACCCGCGGCACGACCGGCACGCCGTCGAACATTTTCAACGCTCCGGAGACCTTGGCGACCCTCAGCTCGGGATCGCGGAAGCTGGCCTTCCCGCCGTGGTTGCGGAACAACAGGTAGAAGCTGAGCGACTTGACGGGTTTCTCGGGATAAATGGTCACCTGGCTGCGCTGCCAGTCGTGGACGCCGGTTTTGAATTCGGCCACCTGGCCCCAAAGCGGCGTCCCGTCGGCGTAGATCAGATCGAGGTACACGCTGTAGTCATGGTCGGGCGTCCCGGTCACGCCCTCGGCCTTGCTCCACGCCGAGGCGACGATCGGCTCGGGCCTGGTCTGGTTGAGCACGACGGTCTGGTGGGCGCCGCGTCGGGCCGAAGTCTCGCCGCCGTTGTCGCAGACGAACAGCTCGCCGTCGCGGGCAAACCCCCGCTCGTAGGCCGACCATCGGTCCGGCTTCAAGAGGTTTTCGCCCACCCCCGACAGCTTGGGAACTTCCTTGACCACGACGCCGTCCGCGACACTTGCGGCCGTTGACTCGGCGGGAAAGCAAACGACGGACCACGCGGGGACAAGCAACAAAGCGACGACAAAGGGAAGCAAGCGAGTCATGGTGGGATTCCTTGCGGATGGAAACGCGGGGAAGGAACCGAGCATCTTTCGATGCGTATCCTATACAATCCGACGGCTCTTCGCTATCATGCGGATGATGTCAACTTGGGCGATTCATAAAGAAGTCTTGCCAATGCGGCTGAAGGCCGAAAGGGGGGCTTCTTGGTCGCGGCTTGTGGAACGCCCTCTTCAAGCCCGCCTGGCTCGGCTCCCGAGATGACGAGGGGCCCCGGCAAGCCGTCTAAGCGGGCAGCGCGCCGGCCCTTGTTGGCCGAATTCTCCATGGATGCGTGGGGTTGAGGGCGGCGAGCCGAAGGGGGGCGTGTTCCATGGCGAGTTGGTTTGTCCGACGGTTGAGGTTTTGCAAACATTTCGAACGATGAACGATCCATATTTTCAGCAGTTGTTCGCCGACCGCATCGGTGGGGCAAGTTACGGCAAGGGGACGGAAATCTACAAGTTCGAGAAGATCAAGCGGGCCAAACGCAAGGCCTTGGCCGAGCACCCCGAGCGCAAACTCCTCGATTTCGGCATCGGCGAGAACGATGAAATGGCCCCCGAGCCGGTCCGGCGCGTGATGGCCGAGGAAATCCACAAGCCAGAGAACCGCGGATACGCCGACAACGGGATTCCAGCGTTCCGCCAGGCCGTGGCCCGGTTCATGAAACGCGAATTCGATGTCGAGCTGGATCCGGACACGGAGATCAATCACTCGATTGGCAGCAAACCGGCGCTGGCCATGTTGCCGGCGTGCTTCATCAATCCGGGCGACGTGACGCTGATGACGGCGCCGGGCTACCCGGTGGCGGGCACGCACACCCGATACTACGGCGGCGAGGTCTATCGCTTGCCCCTGGTCGCCCGCAATGGCTTCTTCCCCGACCTCGATTCCGTTCCCGACGACGTGCGCCGCCGGGCCAAGCTCCTGGTGTTGAACTATCCGAACAGTCCCACGGGCCGGGTGGCGACCAGGGAGTTTTACGAGCGGGTCGTCCGTTTTGCCCGGGAGCATTCCCTCGTCGTGATCCAAGACGCGGCCCACATCATGCTCAGCTACGGCGATCGGCCGCTCAGCTTCCTCCAGGTTCCCGGCGCGAAAGAAGTTGGCGTCGAGGTCCACTCGCTTTCCAAGGGGTGGCACATGATCGGCTGGCGTCTGGGTTGGGTGTGTGGCCACGAGCGGATTGTCCGCGCGTTCGCCGACGTGAAGGACAATTCGGACTCGGGCCAGTTCATCGCGATCCAGAAGGCCGCGATCCGCGCCCTGGACGATCCGGAAATCCCGGCGAATACCCGGGCCAAGTACCGGCGTCGGCTGGAGAAGCTCGTCGGCGTGCTCCGTCGCTGCGGCTTCGATTGCGCCATGCCGGGCGGGACTTATTTCCTCTACGTTCCCAGCCCCAAAGGCGTAAAGCAAGGTCCCGCGTTCGCCAACGCCGAGGCGGCCAGCCAGTACCTGATCACCGAACACTCGATCTGCACCGTCCCCTGGGACGACGCCGGCCCGTACCTCCGGTGGTCCGCGACCTACGAGGCGCCGGATGAAGCCGCCGAAGACGCCCTGATGGCTGAAACCGAGGCCAGACTTCGGAAAATTGGGCTTGTTTTCGATTGACCGCCGTGTTGGCTTGGAACGTTAGTCGGCCGTCAGCCAGTTGAACTTCCACAGCGGATTGCCGCAGCCGGCGCATTGCTCCCCATTTTCGAGGACCTTGCCGTGGCAGTCGCGGCAATCGAGAATCGCCGGGAGGATGGAGGCCTGGGATTGGCGAATCCGGGCGGCCCGCGAGTGGTCGCCAAAGGCCTGCGCGGTGACGATCCCAACGGCCAGAGGAAATAGCCGAAAAAGGACCAGCGGCGCACGCGTCGATTCCGGCAGGACCTTCGCAAGCTCGCTCTCGAAATGCCCGCGGCGCTGGTCGGCTGGGGCCCCCAAGGATTCCGTCAACCGGCCGAGGTCGGACGAATCGCTCTGGCGGTCGATCTGCCGCAAATGACAAAGCCACCGCAGGTACCAATCGACCGATTCGACGTAGCCGAAGTCCCGGGCCGCAACGGCCGACTCCACGGCTTGAAAGAGTTCGATTTCGCGCCGGGCGAGTTTGCGGGCTTTCAGTACGGAGACGGGAATGAGCATCGAATCGCGGCCGACGATGCGTTCCACATCCTCATGCAACCGCACGGCCAGCACGTCGCGAAGCAAACTCAAACCAGCGGATAGGCTGCTCGCCACGCGCAGACCATCCCCCCGGTGCAACCGACGATTGAACTGCTCGACGGCCTCGGCGTGCCTCTGGGAAAAATCATCGAGATCCACGGTTGCCTCCACGTTGCGGCCAACCGGGGGGCATGATACCACCTTGGACCAAAATTAGCAAGTCGGTCAGCGGCCCTGACGTGGGGAAAATCTTTCCCTGCCGTTGGGTTTGGTTGAGAGCAATCCGGCCAAAGGTTGCCTTCGGGAAAGCTCCAGACCATTCCCCGATGGCTGGGGTTTTTCGTTGACAGCCGGGGAATTGGGTGTTTAAAATCGACTTAGGTTTCTTGCCCGCAATCTTGTCTCAGTCTACCGAGCTTGCCTTCGCGGCGCCCTTCAAGGAGCTACTATACCATGGCGAGAGAAAACCAGGGACTCCAGATCGCCTTGATCGTGTTTGTCATGCTCGCGCTGATTCTGGGCGTGACGACATTCGTTTTCTACCGCCAGTATGACCAGGAGAGAGGCAAGGCGGTTGCCGCCGATCAGGAGAAGGCCAAGGTGGCCAAGGAATTGGACGCCGCGCAGAGGGACATCGTCGAACTGAAGCGGATCCTCGGCTTCGGGGCTTCCGACACCATGCAGGTCATCGGCCAGGAGGTCCCCAAGGACATGCAGTTGGCGGCCAGCCTGCCCGAGGCCGATCGAAACTATCGCAAGCTCGTCCAGCACCTCAACGACACGGTGCAGAAAAAGAATCAAGCCTTGGCCGCCGCCGAGAACGACAAGGCCAATCTCCAGAAGCAATTGGCCGATCGGGAGCGGGAGGCCGCGGCCCGCATCCAGCAACATGAAGAAGAAGTGAAGAAGGCCGGCGCCGATTTGAACCAGATGGCGGCCGCCTACAAGAAAACCGAAAGCGAATTGAACGCGGAGAAGGACAAACTGCTCAATGAGCGCAAGGAAATCGAGGACAAGAACAGCCAGCAGATCAAGGCCCTTCAAGACACCTTGGCCGCCAGGGAAAAGGAAATCAGGACCGCCCGCGACGTGGCCATCCGTTATCGCGACGAGGCCGAGGCCCTCCAACACACGACGTTCGAAATCGCGCATGGAAAGATCCTTTGGGTCAACCAGCGGACCGGGCGAGTTTACGTGAACCTCGGCGAAGCCGATGGCCTGCGCCGCCTGATGACCTTTGGCGTCTTCACCTCCTCGTCCAACGACGTCTCGCAGTCGGAGAAGAAGGCCAGCATCGAGGTCATCGAGATTCTGGGACCGCACATGTGCGAGGCGCGGATCACCGACGACAAGCCGGGCAATCCGGTCGTGCCGGGCGACCTGGTGTTCACGCCGATCTGGGCCCCCGGCCGGCGAGTTCACATCGCGCTGGCGGGATTCATCGACATCGACAACGATGGACGCAGCGATTTGGATCGCGTCCGCGGGATCATCACCACCAATGGCGCGGTGGTCGACGCGTATCAGGACGAGTCGGGCAAAGTCATTGGCCAGGTGACCCGGGAGACGACCTACCTGGTCCAAGGCACGCCGCCGGATGAAAAATCGAGCCGCGAAATGCGGCGCGGCTACACCGACATGATCAATGCCGCGACCCGGAACCTCGTCCGACAGATCAAGATCGACGAGTTGTTCCAACGGATGGGCTACCGCGACGTGGACCGCGTGACCTCCTATGGCAAGGGCGCCAGCCCGAACGATTTCCGCCCCAAGCCACCGCCCGAGGGACTTCCCGTGTCCTCCGGAACCGTCTCTCCCCTGTTCCAGCCCCGGCAGCCGCAACGCGGCTCGAAGAGCACATACTGAGCGGCGCTTCAAGCTGGCCTGCAACAGCCCCTCGCCGGGACAGGCAGAGTCTTCCGTTGTGATTTCCGCGCGGCTTGCGAGTAACTCGTCCCGCGGTTGTTCACTTGGGGGTTGCGGGCACGGCCCGCGCCCGTCTTTCTAGGCGACGGCTTGGCTTTAGAACGCGGGTCGGCTCATGGGGCGGTTTCCGACGGCTCGATCGCGAGCCGGACCACCGCCTGCCGCGCCGGAACGGCCAATTCGATGCCCAGCCGCTTGGGCACGATCCCGCCGGGCAGGTCCTCCTTGATTTCCACGGCTTGCACGCGAAAGCGCTCGCGGTCGGTCGTGATCTTCACGCGGACGGCCTCGGCCCCTTCGCCAACAAACAGCGTGTCCTCGCCAAGCTGCTTCCAGGGCAAGAGCGTGATCAAGGCCGTCTCGAACGCTTGCGGCGACTTGAACTCGACTTCGTCGCTGACCGTGAGGCTGCCGCGGCCGCGGCGCGAAAACTCGAACGTGCGCACCAGCCGGGTCAGTTCGGGCAGGTGGTAGCAGGAGCGGAGGTCGAGGATCAAGGCGTCCTTCTCGTCGGTAAACTCCGTCTTAAGCACCTTGGCGGCGGCCTGGCGGCCTTCGCGCTGGAGCTTGCCCGCCACGCGCGGCACCGGATGGCCGAAGGAATTGAGCACGCGGCTCTCGTAGCGTTGGCCGCTGAAGGTCCGCCGGGTGTACACTTCGGCGCCGGGGTCCAACAGCGGCGTCGCTTTGCCGATCGCGACCACGAACGAGCCTACGTCGTTGTGGTTGTGCTGTTCGGCGTTGTGGCCGCCCTTGAGGGCCGCGCCCAGGCCCCGCGGGTTGTCGGGGGCGGGACGGCAAATCAAGATCCCCGCGTCGCCAAACCAGTCCCGCACAGGTCGCTGGGAACCGCCCGACGATGCGGCTGGCCGGTCTGAAACGGAGTTCGGCAGGGCCAGCAAGCCGAACTCGAACAAGTCCGATGACGGCCCGGCGGCCAACCCCAGCCCTCGTCGCTCCCATTCCGTCCATCCCCAACCAAACCGGCGGCTCACGTAGGCCATGATCCGTTCATCGGGCCGGGCGCGGAGGGAGCAATCGGCGAACGCTGGATACACGTCGGGCAGGATTTCCAGTCGCCGGGCGAATTGGGCGATGGCCTCCGTCTTTGGCCGCTGCCACAGGTCGAGCTTGCCGCCGGTGGCCTGAAGGATGTTCTCGGCCAGGAGCATGAAATGACCGAAACCGTAGTTCCAGTAGCCCAGCCCTTCCGAGCAGTAGCCGTCGGGGGTGAATCCGTCGAGGAAATACTGGATGTATTTTTCGGCCGCGGCGATGAAGAACGCCCGGCGCTGGCGATCCTCGATCGTGGCCGTGGCGGCGCCCGTCACCCCCGCCAGACAAACCGCGTTCCAATTGTTCGTGCCGGTGAGCCACCACATCCGCGGCTTGCCTTCTCGGACCATCCCTTCAAAAGGAGCGAAGATGCGGCGTTCGAGTTCATCGCGGATGAGTTTTCGGGTTTTCTCGCTCAGCTTATCGCCGAACCAATAGTTGACCGTGGCGAGTTCAGAGGCGGCGGCCGCGGCCCTCAGATCGATCTCGACGACCTTTCCCTGGAAATTCGACAGACTGCCGTCGTGGGCGGGCAGGACCCAGGTCTTTTCGGCGAGAATCGCGGCGGCGGCCTTCTCGATCGCCGGCAGGAATCGTCCCCGGTTTTCCAGGCACTCGGCCAGGACCATCTCGGCGAACCGTCGGTGACGATCAAAATGCACCCTCTCGTAGCGGCGTCGGTTGCCGGTGCGCGAAAAATCGAGATAGAGGTCGTCTGGAAGATCTGGCAACGGCTGGTCGATCCAACGTTCCGCGCGTCGCACGAATCCCTTGAATTGCGGCGACCGGGCCACGTCGTCCCACAGCTTGCGGTCGGCGATGGTCGCCCCCGAGCCCCGCGGCTGGGGCGCGAGCATGGCGGCGATTTCCTTCACCCGTTTCGCATCCACCCCTTGCGGGGCTTTCCGCTCGGCAGCGCCGACGGGCGCAACAGAGAGCAAGAGACCAAGGCAAAGCAAGACCTGAAACCGCTCTTTCATGATGCTGATCCTCCCTCGGCGTGTGCCACGTGTTGACCGCCGCCGGCCAAACACAATCGAACTTGGGAAGCCTCGTTTCGGGTAACCGTTCACGGAACGCGCCCCGAGGAGGACAGCCCCATGTTCGCGCGCCCGCGCCGCGAAAATTGGGACTGTCCCCGTGAACGGTTATCGTTTCGGGCGCCAGTCAAACCGTAGCCCGGGGCGAGAGGTCGCAAGGGGCCTCGTGCGCCCTTATTTCGTATTGCCGCGGCGCAATTGCCTTCGCAGGCGGGCCACTTCGGCCTCCGCGGCCCGGCGGGCTTCCGCTTCCATTTCCAGTTGTTCGTCGGCGGTCAGCAGCCGTTGGCCAGTGTCCAGGCGATAAAGCATCAAGTGCCCATCTTCAGCGCACAGCCGCAGGCCAAGCTGCTCGCTCAGCAAGGCCCCTTCGCTATCCGCGGCGATCCGTTCGTACCGCCCGCCGATCATCCGATAGCCTTGCAGCGGCGGATCGAGATAGTCGCGCGTGAGGTCGAAAAGGAAATATTCCAGCACCCCGAGTTGGTGATACAACGCGGGCTTGGTCACGGTGTCCTTCTTCTTGGTCTTCCGCGAGGTGACCTCGATGATCGCGTCGGGCGCCTTCTTCTCCTGCCATATCTTGTAGATTCGGCGTTTGCCGGGATCCACTCCCTTGACCACGAAAACATCCGGGACGAAGAACTTTTTCGGGTTGCCCTGCTCGTGGAAGACGAGCAAGTTGCCCGAGACGTAAACCTTTTGACCGGCGTAATACCGTCTCAGCAATTCCCTCAGGCGGATGATCTCATCGATGTGTTCGTCCGTCTCGCCCATCGGCTTGCCGTCCGATTCTGGATAGTTGACGGTCGTGAATTTCAGCACCGACGCCATGCCTGCCACCTCACTTCGACGCCCGTTGTCCGCTCAGACCGCGGCGAAAGCGGCAACGCGAACCACGAATCCCGAACTCTGTGCGATCATCAGTGGGAATTATACGATCCACCCCCCCGACTGTCCACGCGGGCCGAAGTGGACAGTTTCCGCGGGTCGCAGAGGGACAGGCACGCTCTTCCCGGCGCAGCGGCCGGAAAAGACCAGCCAATCCCCCGGTCCGTGAACGACTACTTCATCCCGAACTCGCGCAACACGACGTCGAACACGTCGGTGTCGGCCATGGAGACGCCGGGCAAAAGCCCCGGACGCGAGGCGAGCATCACGCTCCGTTGGCCGCGGTCCAGAGCCGGCGCGCCATGCGAGCCTTTCACCAGCGAGGCATCCAACGGGATGGTTTTCGTGGACAAGTCGAGGTGCAGTTCCACCGGGTCGTAGCCGGGCTTGCGGTGGATATCGACCGTGCGGGCAAATCGCGGCGCGCGGTCGTCGGAGAGCCAGTAGTAATAGGCCTGCCAACTGTCGGGTCGGGAGACGAGGATCACGTCGCCGCTTCGGGCGTGGTTCAATCGGTAGCGGCCGCGCTGATCGCCCACCAGCACGTCGGCGATTCCCTCCAGGCCGCGGAACAACGTGGCCACGCGGTCGATCACCGCCGGGTCGTGGCCGGAAACGAAAACATGGGCGTGCTGATGGTCCGCCAAGGCCCAAGCCTGGCTGGCGGCGAAATCCAGTAGCTCGCCCTCCTCGGTCTGGCGCACGGCGAGCAGTCCGGCCTCGCGGAGAACGCGGTTCGGAAAAACGACGTGGCGCACGGGCACGATCGCATACTCCCCGGCCACCAGCCACAAAGGCTCGGCGTCGTACGCGGCGCGCAACTCTTCCGTAATTCGCCCGAGCAACCGATCCAGGTCGCCGACGGCGAAATCGACCTGAACGCTGTCGGGCCCGTGCCGCTGCGGGTCGTAATCCAAATGCGGCAAATAGATGTAGAAGAAGTTCGGTCGCCATTTCCTCGCGGCGAACACCGCCGACTCGAGGATCCACGCCGTCGATTTCACGTTGGCCATCGGGCCCCAAAAGTGCTGGAGCGGAAAATGGCCCAGCGCGTCGCGCAGCTCGCCGTAAAGCTCGGTCGGCCGCGTGTAGCACCAAAGCGACTCCGAGCCGTCGGGATTGTGGATCGGGGCGGGCGTGCAGACGTAGTCGGCCTCGCAGCCCTTGGCGTGCGGGGGGAACCACACCGCCGAGGTCAGGCCGGACGAATGGTGCGACAACAGGTCCCAAATCTGCGGTTTTTCGATGCAATCGTTGGGCGACGTCCACATCTCGACGCGCCGGGCGTCGCGCCAGTAGAAGCCGTTGGCCACCACGCCATGGCCATCGGGCGGGCTGCCGGTGGTCATGTTCGCCTGCACCGGACAGGTGACGCACGGGAAACTCGGCACGAGGTCGGCGATCTCGCCCCCGGCCATCAATTCCCGCAAGTGCGGCATCGCCGCCACGTCCTTCTCGCGCAGACCCGGGACGGAAAACAACACGACGTAATCAGCCATGCGACGCTCCGATTTTCTCCATCAGGGGTTGAAGGAACGCATACGCCCGCCGGGCAGCCTCCGGCGCTTCGTGGCCGTGCCGACTCAGCTCCACGTGCACGCCTCCTTGATACCCGACCTCGGCCAAGGCACGCAAGACCGGCGGGAAATCGATTTCTCCCTCGCCGAACATCAAATGCTCGTGCCGGCCGCGGCGCATGTCCTCGAGGTGGACGTTCACCAAGCGGGAGGACCAGCGGCGGATATGGTCGGCTAGCGGCCATTCGCCCTGACACTGGAGATGGCCAATATCCAGCGTCAACTTCAGGTTCGGCGCGTCGACCAATTCCAGGAGTTCGGCGAAGCGGGCCATCGAATCGACCGCCATTCCCGGTTCCGGCTCGAATCCAAGGACCACGCCCGACGCGGCCGCGCATCGCAACACGGTCTCCAAACCCCCGGCAAGCAGTCGCAACCCGCGGTCTTCCGCGTCCTGGCGCGGCGGACCCGACCAGAGCGACACGCAACTGCTTTCCAATTCCGCGGCGCAGTGGATGGCGTGCTGGTAGAACTCGATCCGCCGAGCGCGGCCCGCCGGGTCGGGCGAGAGCAGCGTCGGCTCGTGTTTGTGGCGCGGGTCGAGGAGAAATCGGGCGCCGGTCTCGATCGCCGACCGCAGCCCAAGCCTTCGCAGGGTCACGCGCAGTCGCCGCAATTGCCCTCGCCAATCCTCGCGCGGCGACAGCGCGCCGTGGTCGATGGTGATCGCCACGCTTCGATAGCCGATCTCGGCCAGCAGTTCGACCGCGTCGAACAAATCATGGTGGACCAGCCCGTTGGTGTTGTAGCCGACGAGCATGAGCACGAAAGACGCCAAGCCAGGGTCGAACGAAGAGATTACCCAAACGATGCCCGAAGGTTCTCGTCATTGCCCTCGTCGCGCGGCCTCGCTCCAGCAGCGTCGCATATAGGCGATGCTTTGGCGGGCGGTTTGCTCGGGCGGGGGCTGGTCGTCGAAGACTTCCACCGAGATCCATCCGCCATAGCCGATCCGCTGGAGCGCCGCGAAGATCGGAACGAAATCGACCTTTCCGAAACCGGGACCTCGGCCGTTGGCGTCGTTGGCGTGGAAGTGGGCCAACGCCGCCCGGTGCCCGTGGATCAACTCCGGGATCGGCACGGCTTCGCTCGACATGGCCCGGACGTCCAAATGCAGCCGGCAACGGGGTGAACCGATCATCCCGACCAGTTCCGCCGCCTCGGCCGCGGTGGTGAGGAAATTGGTGGTGTCCGGCGCCAAAGGCTCCAGGAGCAGCATGACTCCCGTTTTCTCCAGCGCCGGCGTCAAGGCGCGAAACACTTCGGCGGCATGTTCCATTCCTTCGCGGCGGCTCATTCCCGGGGCTAGATCGCGTTGTTTGGGCGAACCGAACACGAGGAGCTTTCCCCCCAGGTCGGCGCAGAAACGGGCCAGTTCCGCCAAGTACTCGGCCGTCTTGCGCCGCACCGAGGCGTCGGCGCTGGTGACGTGGAACCCCTGGGTCTTCGTCAGCAACCAATGGAGTCCGATCACTTCCAGCCCGGCCTTTTCCGCCTGGCGGCGGACTTCGCTCCGCTTCGAGGCCGGAATGTCGGTCACGTAGTCGGCGATCGTGAACGGCGCGATCTCGATCCCCGTGTAGCCGCACTCCGCGGCAAGGCCAAACGCCTTGTCGAACGGCCAATCCTTGAAGGTCTCGTTGCAAATGGCGAAGCGGGGCGGGCGCGCGGGCATCGCCGCGTCCTCGCCCGACGATTCGCCGCCAAGCCAACCCAATCCCAAGGCGGCCGCCGATCCCGCGACCAACGTCCGGCGCCTGATCGTCATCATCGTCTTTCCCGCTCCTCTCTTGTTTCCCGCTGACGGATTCCGCTGACGGATTCCGCTGACGGATTCCGCGGGCAAATTCCGCCGCCGTCAACGGAAGGCAAGCATAATCCCGACCCGCGCTCCACGCAAGAGAAGCCTTTTTCTGCCCGCCGGTCGTCGGATGCACGACGCAGTTTGCGATTCGCCCAGGGTCTGCCATCATGGGCAGGAGAGATTGCCAAGTTCGGGCAGTTCTTCGACAAACTAGCAAACCGTCCCCAGATCAGCTCCACCCCTGAGTGCCTGCATCGAACGGCTTGCGCGGGCCGACTTTCGATTTCGCTACCAAAGCCTGAAACCTCGGGTTGGAGGCCAGTAGTTCATCCATGAGGCTGTCGTCTTCCCTCGGCTCCAATTACTGAATCGCCAGGAGCCGCTGATCCGGCATCTCGATGACGACGGTGTCGCCCGATTCGGCACACTCATTGAGGGTCTTATTCAGGTCCACTTCCAGGCGGCTCAAGGGGATGGTCTTGATGGCCATGAAATTCCTCGCCTTCCACAATCAGTCTGTTGCCGACTTTCCGTCGGACGATCAGGATGACCACTTCGTCTCCTTCGACATTGATATAGGGCCCGCAGGTCGCCGGCCCGAGGCTCGAACTCCGCGAACAAATTGGGGCGCAAGCGTTTGATCGCCTTCGCGGCCGTCGTGGGCTGATGCTCCAGCCGGGTCAGGATAGCCGCTTCCAAGATTCGCTGCTCGCGAGCTGGCAAGGACCGCAGTTGCCGGTCGGCGTCCTCCGTAATGGTGATCTTGAAAGGCATGCCAACTCAGCCCTTCTCATGCTGGGCGTGCTCTCGCATCAACTCATCGGGCCAAATCTGGGGACGCATTGCTATACTCCGCGCGGCCGAATATGAGTCCTTCTTATTCGAGAAACTTCTCATTTCAACGCCTGCGGAGCATAAAGGCCCGTTGACGGGCCTTCCCCGCCGCAGGCGGTCTAGAGGCCCGGCGTTTCACGCCGGGTCGCGGTGTCGATCCCGTAGCGAACCTCGATCCCCGTTTACGGGGCTTCTCGCTGCCTTCGTGATTTGTGGGCGAGACGCCCGCGCCCGCAGATTCGCGGACCGCGTTTAGGCCGCTTCCCCTTTGGAGCGCGGGCATCTTGCCCGCATTGGTCGTGGCGGGCGAGACGCCCGCGCTCCGGGATTTGCGGGCGGCGTTCAGGCCGTTTCCTCACCCTCCGCGACCCGTTCGAGCGGCTCCGCCAACGGAATCGGTAGGCTCCAAGCCGTCCCAGCGAGAAGGCCCGTCAACGGGCCTCGCGCCGTGGCGTTGGTCCACGGATACCCGGCATCAATGCCGGGCCGAAGACCGCCTGCGGCGGCAAACGCCCGCAGGCGGGCGTCTTCGCACAACCTCTTGCCGGCGATCCTCGCGCCATTTTGCGCGCGGCCGAGAATGAGTCCTTTTGGCCCGAAAAACATGTCATCTCAACGCGTGGGTAGTATAGTTTTCCAAAGAAGTAATCGACTTGGCAATCCCCCCAGCCCATGATGGCAGACCCTGACCCGATCACAAACCGCTTCGCGCGGCCGCCGGTCGTGCTGGAGGAAGCGGATCGCATGTGGGCGGGTTCCGCGGGTGGGGAGAACGGCAGTCGTTGTTTTCGATGCCCTTCGCCGGGAGCTACCATTTCACGCTTGGGCGGCGCTGGGCGTCGGGGTCGGGTTGCAATTGCTGGAGAGCTCGGGCGATGCCGGGGAAGGGTTCCCGCCGCGTCTCCGGGTTCTGCAACGTGCCGCCCACGTGGATCAGCATGATCTGCTGGCTTGCGCCGCTCAGCACGTCGTGCAACAGGGGCAAGTCCCGCTCGCCGCGCCCCACCATGGCGTGCAGGCGGAGGCGGATGTCGGACTGGAAGTTCATCTCGCCTTCCCCAACCAGGCTCATCGCGTCGCCGCTGAACTTGATCCGGTCAAGATAAATGTGACCGCCCTCGATCCGGAAGTCGATGTCGCTCTGGCTGAAGGCCGAGCGATCGGGCCGTCGCGCGCGGAGCATTTTGAGGACGGCGATCATGACGGGCAGCTCGTAAACGTCGGCGTCGGAAAGTTCGATCTTGCCGTGGCCGCCGAGAAGATTCAGCGTCCGCCCGCTGCCGTGCAGTTGCACCTCGGAGCGGATGGTCCCGCGCAAATTCCGGGCTGGCGCACCCATTTCCTCGACGCAGCGTTTCAAGTCGCCTTGGGTCAGTTGCGCGCGGACGGAATAGCGGGGCGTGGACCCCAAGGCAACCCAGCCGTCGCAAGCCAACACGCCGCCGAAGAGCCGCCCGGTCACCGATCGTGGGGCGCGGACCTCGCCGACCGGAGGCGTTTGTCCGGGTTGCGGCCGGTCGACCCACGTGCCAAACAAAATCCGCTGGTCGTCGATCCAAAACGGCCCGGCAATCTCCGAAACCTGGAAATCCTTGTACATCGCCGAATCGACGGCCAGCTCGCCGCGGCTCCAGAAGCGGTCGCCGTCGCAGGCCCCAGTCAACCGCGTTTCGCCGTGCAGGTTCTCCAACCGCAGCCCCACGTCGATGCTCGCCCGCTGGTAACCGATCTGAACGTCCCACTCGGTGGCGAGCGGTTCGCCAGGTCGGCCGCTTTGACTGAGGCCCAGCGAACCGCGGAGGTGGATGGGACCGGCGGGGTTGAGTTCGGAAATAGCCTTCTTGAGTCGGCCGGGGAGGACTCCGGCCAATTCCCGATCGACGCGCAATCGCTCCACGTCGAGGTCCACCAGGCGGAGACGCCAACTCCCATCCGGCGAGAAATCGCACTCGCCGGCGCTGGCCACCCGCGTGTTCCCGTGCTCGCCGCGGAATCGCTCCACGGTGACTCGGCCGTCGCGGTAGGTCAGCACGCCGCGCAGGTTTTCCAGCCGGTAGGGGAGATAGGTCGGCTTGATCGAGGCGTTCTCGCTCCGCGGTTCGGCGCGGAGGCTCACGGCGAACCGATTCTGGCCGGAAAGGTGGGTGATCTCCACGCCCAGATCCACGGACCCTTGGGGCTGAAGGTTGTTCCAAACTTGCTGCATTCCGGGTTGGAGGGCGTCGCGAAGCTCTTCCTCCAACGGGATGCCGGCCCCGGCCAGCCGCAGCCACAGGCGGTTGCCGTCGGGCGTGGCCGTCAGGCTGCCCTCGCCGGTGATGCGGCCGGCGCCATGGGCCCCTTCCAGGTCGCGGAACGTCCAGTCGCCGTCGGCCATTTCCATGGTTCCGCGGATTCCGTTGATCTGGTAGGGAAACTTCTCGTAACGGATGGCGCATCGATTCAGCCCCACCAACACGCGGCGATGAAAAGGCTCGTCGGGCGTGTCGCGCCAGGCGCGGGCGAAGAAATCCACCGTGCCCCGCGGCTCCATGGCGCGGATCACCGCGCGGCTCTTGCCGGGAAGGGCGTCGAGGAGCTTTTCGTCCACACGGAGGTTTTCGCCCTTGGCTTCGATCCAGCCCACCGGCCCATCCAGCGGATGACGCAGCTCGCCCCGCACGCGGACCGGCACGTTGCCGCTATAAGCCGTTATACTGCCGGTCAAGAGGTCGTCTCGAAGGGTCAGACTGCCCTGGCCCTGTTCCAACCGATATGGGAATTTGTCGTAGGTGAAGGCCACCGCGACGCACTCGACCGCGACTTCCGGATGCCAGGCAAGGCCATCGTAGGTGGCGGCCAGGTCGGCGTGGATTTTTCCGGCGGGAAGGTAGCGATGCCACAATTCGCGGACCTTTTCGGGCAGGCAGTCGCGCAGCTCCCGATCCAAGTCGAGGTCGCGAATCTCCGCTTTCACCGTCACGGGACTTTGCGATGCGTAGCCCAAACGCCGCCCGGTGAGCTGCACCGAGGCCTGGCCGCTGCGGGCGGCCAGGCGTTCGATGGTTACGCCTTCCTCGGTGCAAACGACCGTGCCGCGGATGTCGGTCAACGGACGAGGCAGCCGCGGATCGTCCAGGCGTCCGCGGGCGATGTGGCCGGTGCAACGAAAGCGGTAGGCGGCGCGGGCGTCGGGATCGTGCTCCACGTGGAACTCGAGCTTGCCTTGCCCGCGGAGCGAGCGGACAATGTCGAGGTGCGCATTCCACGGCTCGGGAATCGCGCGGCGCAACTCGGACGAGATCTCCACCCCCTCGGCGGCGCCATCCAGGGTCCACCGCGAACTCCACGAATCCAAGGTCCCCGAGAAGCTGGCTTGCCTTAGCAAGTCGCCGGTAAACGTCCCCTCGAAGACGTAGTTCCGCGCGTTGAGGCCAGCATCATCGGCCGGCTTCAGCGTGAGCTGCACGTCGCGAAAGGCGAAGTTCGGCGAAGGCGTCTTCGTCGGATCGAAGACCTCGAGGACCCCGTTTTCGATTTGCACTTCCGGGACCTTGTTCTGCGTCTTCCGGGGACGCAACAGGCGGGACACGCTCCACGCGCCGTCAGGACGCCGCGTGGCTCGGATCGTCGGGCGGCGCAGGAGCACCCGGGTTGGCTCGACTTCGCCTTGGACGAGCTTTTCCAGGTCCGTGGGGCAGGAAATGAAGATCTCCTCGACGGCGGCCAATTCCGCGCGCGGACCCAGCGCATCAGGCTCGGCAACAGCCAGCCCGCGCACCAGAATCCCTCGGCCGGGCACCACCTCGGCCGAGCGGACGGTCACTTTCAAGTCGTCGTAATGCAGGGCGAATTGCGCCTCGACGCGGCGGCAGATTTCATGATCCACCCGCCGGCTGAGGTGCGGAATGGCGAACACCAATCCCATCGCCGCCCCAAGCACACTCCACTTGAGAAGCAACCAGCCGAAACTCACCAGCCTGCGGACAATCGACGCCAACCCTCCGTGGTTGAGAAGGATGAAGACCTTGGCCAAACCGGCGCCAGACGGCCGCGATTCCAGGCCACCCGCCCGCCACGCCGCCCGCGAGCACCGCGAGCATCAACATCGCCGGTACGCGGTAACGGATCGAACCAACGAAGACCATGTGCAGCGCGGTGAAATAGACCGCCGGAAGCCAGCAGATCGCGTAAGGCCAGCCCTGGCGCACGGTCTTCGCCGCCCCCAGCAGGGCCAAAAGCATGATCGGCACGTACGTCCCGAGAATCGCCAGGCGGACCGGCCAGGTCGAAAGTCCCGCTTCGTTGGGCCAGACGTTCCACATCCGAAGAAACTTCACGGCCGCAAGCCGCATCGCGTGGCCGGGATTTTCCCAAGCCCAGGCAATCGCCTCCTCTCGCAAGCGGCGATCCAGGCGGTATTCATAAGGAGCCGGCTCCTCCATGCCGGACGCGGGCCGCAGGCGTTCCTCGCGAGCAATAGGCTCGACGACGGACAGATTGCTTGCGCCGGTCGCTTGTGGGTTCCAGCCGTCATACAAGCTCGCGCCCACTTGCAGCGTCGTGGGCACGAAGCGGCCGACCACGGCATAGTTGCGGATCCACCAGGGCGTCATGGCCGCCGCCATGGCCGCCAGCATGATCGCCCCCACCAATGCCTGCCGCCCGCGCGAACGGCTCCCGACAACCGCCGCCAGGACGCCCACGGGCGTGAACAGCAGCCAACTGGGGCGCGCAAGCGTTGCCGCCCCGGCCACGAGTCCCGCCCCGGCCGCAAACATCACTTGCCGGGAAAGCCCTAGGCGACGCGCGGGACCGCCGCTGGCGGCCATCTCAACTTCCTCGCTCGTTGAAGCGGCGACCCACAGGGCCAAATGCAGCACCATCAGAGGACAGAAGAGGGCCTCGCTGAGGACCATCACGCTCATGACCACCGCGCCCGGCTCGATCGCCGCGAAAAACGCGGCGGCCACCGCGGCCCTGGGTCCAAACAGCCGCCACGCGATCCATCCCACGCCGCCAACCGCCGCCGTACCAATCACGGCGCCCAACAGACGCGCCCAGAGGATCGGGGGATCCGTCCCGCCGAAAACGAAAAGTGGGGCAAGGACGAAAGGATAGGCCGGCGCGCGAAAGATCCGCGCGTCGGGCGATCCATATTCGTAAGGCAGCCCCATGGCGATCGCCCGACCAAGGAACCAATAACTCTCGCTATCGCCAAAAAAGAACCTGTGGCCGACGCGGCACTGCCATACGACCGCTGCCCCAATCCGCACGCCGAGCGCTACGGTCAATACAAGAACCATCGCCAATGCGGCCGGACGTTTCATGTCAGGCAAAAGCGGTCAAACGACAGACCCAAAGCGCAGCCCGGAAAATCGCTTTCAGCACCGGGCACCTTCGACAAAATGGGCGAAATATGGTACTTCCCCACCACTTACAGGGTCAAGGTCAAGGAGAATGATCAGAATGTAAACAAACGAAGTACTTTGGGGATTTTGCATCGCCTTGGAAGGATGGTGAACCAAAGCCCCAATCCAGATTGCGCAGGCTTGCAATCTTCGCGCAGGAAAAGAGGAATCCACCCAATGACTGATATTGTTGCGCGAACAACATCGCCATGAAATAAAAACCTACTTCTTCTCGTGTATATTGATATAACCACACGAGTTGTTTTTGCTCATTGTCGGGCTGGGGTTGAATTAAACCCTTGGCGGAGTTTAATTAGGGGTTTTGCCCGAGAAGGTTCCCCCAAAGGTTTGTCACGATGTTTGACCCCGTCGATCGAGACTTTTCATTTCCTCGTCTGGAGAAATCGATCATCCGATTCTGGAAGGAGGAAGGCATCTATCAGAAATCGCTTGCTGCTCGGGCAGGGGCACCGGCATTCGTGTTTTACGAAGGCCCACCCACGGCCAACGGGCTGCCGCATCCTGGCCACTGCTTGACCCGGGCAATCAAAGACCTCTTTCCCCGCTACCGCACGATGCGCGGTTATCGGTGTGAACGTAAAGCGGGCTGGGATACCCACGGGTTGCCCGTGGAAGTCGAGGTCTGCAAGGAACTGGGGATCCACGCCAAAGACGAAATCGAGTCGTTCGGCGTCGAGCCATTCATCCACAAGTGCCTGGAGAGCGTCTTCCGGTATGTCAAGGAGTGGGAACACCTTACCGAACGGCTCGGCTTTTGGATCAAGCTCGACGAGGCCTATGTCACCTACCATCAGAGCTACGTGGAAAGCGTCTGGTGGGCGCTGAAAAACCTGTTCGATCGCGGACTGTTGTACCAGGGATACAAGATCGTTTGGTGGTGGGCCCAGGGCGGTACGGCGCTCTCCTCCGGCGAAGTCGGACAGGGGTATCGCCAGGTGGCCGACGCCAGTGTGTACGTGCGGTTCCCGCTGGTCGATGAACCGGGGACCGATCTGCTGGTGTGGACCACCACCCCGTGGACGTTGCCAAGCAATCAGTTCGCCGCCGTCAAGCCCGATCTGGAGTACGCCTTGGTGAGCCTGCCCGGCGAACAGCGAAAGCTGATCGTGGCCTCTGCCCTGGTCGAGGCGGTGGCGGGCAAGGTGGGCAAGAGAGCCGAAGTCGAAAAGACCTATCGGGGAGAAGAGCTGATTGGACGGCGCTACGTGCCGCCGTTTGACTATTATTGGCGGACGCTTGGCGAGAAGATGGGCCGATTAAAGGCCGGCGGCCAGGAGTACATCGCCTGGCGCGTGGTTCCAGCCGACTTTGTGACGATCGACACGGGAACGGGCGTGGTCCACCAGGCCCCCGCCTTCGGCGAGGTCGATTACGAAGTCTTGCTCGCCGAGCGTGACCGATTCGTCGAAGGCGAAGGGCCAGAGCTGATCTGCGCGGTCGCGCCCGACGGAAAATTCACCGCCGAGGCCCCCGACTATCAGGGCCGCTGGGTGAAGGACGCCGACCGGGACATCATCCGCAAGCTGAAGACCGATGGACTTTTGTTCCACCAGGAACAATACCTGCACGACTATCCGTTTTGCTGGCGGGCCGAAGAGGATCCTCTCATCCAGTATCCCCGCCGCAGTTGGTTCATCCGCACCACGCGGTTCAAGGAACGGATGCTGGCCAACAACAAGCAAATCCACTGGGTGCCGGAACACATCCGCGACGGCCGGTTCGGCAATTTCCTCGAAACCAATGTCGACTGGGCCCTTTCGCGGGAGCGATTTTGGGGCACGCCGCTGCCGATCTGGGTTTGCGAGAAGACCGGCTACGCCGAGGCCGTGGCCAGCTACGCGGAGTTGTTGGCCAAGCCGGGCGTGCACGGCGTCGAGGTTTGGGAAAACGCGAAACGATCCCGACCCGAACTCTCCGAACACTTGAAGGTCCACAAGCCGTACATCGACGCGATCACCTACGATTCCCCGGCCGCTCCCGGCGCCCGCATGCGCCGCGTGCCCGAAGTGATCGACTGTTGGTTCGATTCCGGGGCCATGCCGTTTGCCCAGTGGGGTTATCCGCATCAACCAGGTTCGCGCGAGCGGTTGGCCGACCAGTTCCCAGCCGACTTCATCAGCGAGGCCCTCGATCAGACCCGGGGTTGGTTCTACAGCCTCTTGGCCATCAGCACGCTGTTGTTCAGCGAAGAAAACGGCGCCGGCGCCGAGCAGCGCCCAGGGGTTGCAACCCCTGGGCTTAACGGTGCTGTTCCCTCCAACTCGAAGTTCACCGATTCGCTCACGCCCGCGATTCCCTACCCGCACCCCTTCCGCAACTGCGTCGTGCTCGGCCTCATGCTCGGCGAGGACGGCGGCAAGATGTCGAAGAGCAAGCGGAACTACCGCGAGCCGCGGGAGATTTTCGACCGTTACGGGGCCGATGCGCTGCGGTGGTACTTCTTTGCCAATCAGCCGCCGTGGAATTCGATCCGCTATAGCGAAACGGCCATCAAGGACAGCGTTCCCGAGTTCCTGCTCCGGCTATGGAACGTTTATAGTTTCTTCGTGATCTACGCCAACATCGACGGTTTCGATCCGGCGGCGGCGATTTCCGGCGACGCGGACCAACTGGACCCGGCGGTGCTGGCCAGGGGCGAGGGCTGCCGACCGTGGAGCGACCGCGGGGAGCTCGACCGCTGGATCCTCAGCGAATTGCACCGCACGGCGGCGGCCGTGGTGGCCTCGCTCGACGCATACGACAACTTCACGGCCTGCGCGCGGTTGAGCGAGTTCGTCGACGCCCTCTCCAATTGGTACGTGCGTCGAAGCCGGGAGCGGTTCTGGAGCCACGGGCCGTCGGCGGAAAAATCGGACGCCTACTGGACGCTCTACGAGTGCCTCGTCACCACCTCGAAACTGATCGCCCCGTTCACGCCGTTCGTGGCCGAGGGACTTTGGCAAAACCTGGCGGCAAAGCCATTTTCCGGCCGGACGCGGCAAAGCGTTCACCTGTGCGACTATCCGACCGCGGACGCGGCCGCCATCGACGAGGAACTCTCCCGGCGCATGGCCTTGGTTCGAGAGATCGTTTCCTTGGGCCGCAGCGCCCGCATGGGCGCGAAACTCAAGGTCCGCCAGCCGCTCGCGCTGGTCGAGGTCGTGCTGGCCGACACGCCCCAGCAGGCGTGGCTGGAAGAGCACGCCCAGTTGATTGCCGAGGAATTGAATGTGAAACGGGTCGAGTTCGCGGCCAAGGCGGACCAGTACATCAGCTACAGCGTGCTTCCGGATTTGAAGCGTCTGGGGCCGCGACTTGGGCGGCGGCTGCCGGCCCTCAAGACCCTCTTGGCCGAGACCGACGCCGCCCACCTGATGAACACCCTGGCTACGGAAGGGAAGGTCACCTTCGTCCTCTCCGACGGTCCGGTGACGCTCGACGCCGACGACCTGCAAGTCCGCTTGCAGGCCAAGGAAGGCTGGACCGCCGCGCAGGGCCGATCGGCGGTCGTGGTCCTCTCCACGGACTTGACGCCCGAACTCATCGCGGAGGGCCTCGCCAGGGAGGCGATCCACGGCATTCAGAATCAGCGGAAGGACATGGGCTGCGAGTACACCGACCGGATCCGCGTGGTCGCCGTGACCCCATCGCGGGAATTGCACGCCGCCTTGACCGCCTTCAAGGACTATGTCGAACGCGAAACACTGACGCTCGACTTGAACTGCGTCCTCCTGCCTGGCGATTCGGCCGACGACCGGCAACTGGTCGAGTCGCTCGATTCCCTCCGCGAGGCGACGGCCGGCGCGACCCGCGCCGAGGTCAAGGCGGCCGGCCACCCCTTGGTGCTGTACGTGAAAGTCGCCGCGACAGGCTAAACGAAGATCGATGCCCGGCGGCTCTCGGCTTCGAGAAACGCCCCGACGACATGAAAACAGAAGGCGAAGTAGCCAGGCTGGACCAACGTGGGCAAATTACGGAGCGCGACCGTCTCGCCCGCAAACTGCGGAGCGCGGGCGTCTCGCCCGCAAATTACGGAGCGCGGGCGTCCCGCCCGCCATGACCAATGCGGACAAGATGCCCGCGCTCCATCCTCGCAATCGACCAGGTTACTTTTTCACGCTCCCCAACAAGCCGATCGCTCCTTTTGCGCCAAGGAACGTGTTGCCATGACGGACCACCGCCGCGAGTCGCGGACGATCCTGCCGATTGCCGTGCTTATTTCGGGCACGGGCCGGTCGCTTGCCAACATGATCGAAAAGATCCAGGCCGGCGAACTCGATTGCGAGATTCGGCTCGTGATCTCCAGCACGCCGGAGGCCAAGGGGCTGGGATTTGCCGAGAAGGCGGCGATTCCCGCCGCGGTCCTGCGTCGCGGGGATTTCCCTTCGCGCGAGGAATACAGCCGGGCGATTTTCGACCGCGTCCGCGCGGCGGGCGCTGAACTGGTCGTCCTCGCTGGCTTTCTCAAACAACTGACGATCCCCGACGATTTCGTCCACCGGGTGGTCAATATCCATCCCGCCTTGATTCCCGCGTTTTGCGGCAAAGGGTTCTACGGCCATCATGTTCACGAGGCCGCGCTGGCCTACGGCGTGAAGCTGAGCGGTTGCACCGTGCACTTCGTCGACAACGAATACGACCACGGCCCGGTGATCCTCCAAATGGCCGTGCCGGTGCTCGACGACGACACGCCCGATTCGCTCGCCGACCGCGTGTTCGCGGCCGAATGCGAAGCTTACCCGCAGGCCCTGCAACTCATCGCCGAGCGCCGTGTCCGCGTCGAAGGCCGCCGGGTGCGAATCGACCGCACGGCCAGGTAAATGGCCGCGGCAAGAACCTGTCTTCGCAGCCAAGACAGAACGACCCGGGCAAATCCCGGAGCGCGGGCGTCCCGCCCGCAACTTAGAGCCCATCCCACAACCTCCCCTCTCCCGCTTGCGGGAGAGGGGCCGGGAGTGAGGGCGGACGAAATCACAACGACTTTCTTTCAGGTCGATCCCGATGCACGCTTGCCCTCACCCTAACCCTCTCCCAGAGGGAGAGGGAACTTTTGGGA
>Ga0209101_1000329_pt1 | contig 39790 bp, 39 predicted proteins | sample ConPoolayeCmetaG_FD_185481 | JGI IMG/M metagenome (GOLD analysis project Ga0209101, IMG submission 185481) | Hot spring microbial mat communities from California, USA to study Microbial Dark Matter (Phase II) - Cone Pool mat layer C metaG... ...
CCACGCTTGCTGGTAGCGTTCACGGATGAACTCCAGTTCGCGCAGAGGATGGCTATTGCACAAGCCGTGCGCCGCATCCGTGTATTTGAAGTAAGACTTGAAGTATCTACTCAGCCATAGCGTCATTTCGAGCGAAGCGAGAAATCTCCGCATTGGCATACCAGAGATTTCTCGTCGCAAAAATCGCTCCTCGAAATGACAACCTGAGCAGTTACAAATCGGCGGCTGAAAAGTGGGAAACCTGCTGAAGCAGGTTCGCGAGACCTGACGGGTTTTGGAAACCTGTCAGGTCTTTGTAGTATGCTGCTACTCAGAACTTGTCACATCGAGCGGAGCGAGATGTCTCACTTCGTTCGACATGACAAGTTTCTGTCAACGCGCATACCGCCGCGCGGTATGGAATTCTCGCAACAAATTGTGTTTGTCCTGATGACCAAAGACGAAGGACGAAATTCGTCATTCGTCGTTTGTCCTGCGTCGTCATTTTTCATAAGGAGTTGTGCATGGGCGCGTGCGCCCGCCACGACGGATGAAAAGATCCACGAAGGACACGAAGAGTCACGAAGGTTTTTTCTTCGTGTTCCTTCGTGACCTTCGTGGCCAGATGTATTTTCGAAGGAGGAAACCGTGTTCACCAGAATCATACGTTTGCTAACACTTGTGCTCGCGCTGTTAGCGGCGAGCGCGTGCGCGTCCGCGCCACCTACCGCAACGCCGGCGCCCACCCCCACGCCGCGCGTGGAATTCAATGCCGCGCGCGCGCTGGAGCACGCGCGTATGCTCGCGGTGACGATCGGCGCGCGCGTCAGCGGTTCGGAGGGCGCGGCGCGCGCCAGCGAATATCTGGCGCAAGAATTGGCGCGCTATGGCTATACCCTCGAAAAGCAAGCGTTCACGTTTGAAAGTTGGGAGGATCGCGGCACGCGCGTTTACGTCACTGCGCCCGAAACGCGCGCACTGGACGCGCGCCCGTTGCAGTACAGCCCGGCGGGCGTGGTGGAAGCGGAACTCGTCGCGGTGAGTGGTGTGGGCACGGAAAGCGATTTTGCGCGCGTGAATGTGCGCGGTAAGATCGCGCTGGTGTCGCGCGGCACGCTGCCGTTTTCCGATAAAGCGCGCAATGCGGAACGCGCCGGCGCGCTGGCGACCATCGTGTACAACAACGCGCCTGACCTGTTCGCCGGCACACTGCGCGAGCGCACCACGCGCCCTGTCCTCGCGCTGAGCGGGCGGGAAGGGCAAGCGCTTCTCGACGCGCTCGCGCACGACACGGTCAAGATCAAAATCGAAAGTGATACCGAGACCGTGCTCAAAACCGCGCGCAATATCATCGCGATTCGCCGCGGCACGCGCGACGAGACCATCGTTCTGGGCGCGCATTACGATTCGGTGGAGGTGGGCGCGGGCGCGAACGATAACGCGTCGGGTGTGGCGGTGTTGCTGGAGACCGCGCGCGTGCTCGCGCACAAGCCCATCCAGCACACACTCGTCTTCATCGCGTTCGATGCGGAAGAGATCGGCTTGGTCGGTTCGCGGCAGTATGTCGCCAGTTTGAGTGACGCGGCGCGTGGGCGCATTGTGGCGATGATCAATTTCGATACGCTGGGCGGCGGCACCGGTCCACTCTTGATGGATGGTGAGGGGCGCATCGGCAAACTGGCGCTAGAGGCGGTGCGCGAGTTGGGCATTGACGCGCGCAGTTTCAAATTAGGCGAAGGGTATAGTAGCGATCACGCGTCGTTTCGCAATGTGGGAATTGACGCGGTCTTTTTCATGCGCGACTACACGCTGCTGCACACACCGCAAGACACCATCGAACAACTGCGCGCGGAATGGCTGGACGAAGCCGGGCGCGTGGCGGTGCGCGCGGTAGAGTTGATGGATGCCCGGCGGTGAGCAGTGAGCGCGGTTTGACTTGTACGCGCGGCGTGGTAGAATGTTAGAGATTAGAGAAAGGAGGAAAACACCAATGCAGGTAATCGCACAGGGACGTGGTGAACTGATTCAACCCCCGGACCTCGAAGCGTTCCGCGAGTGGAATCGCACCCAGAAATCGCGGCGGCTGGTGGACAAGGTGATGAGCGAACACGAGGCGGTGAGCCGCTTTGTCAGCGATGGCTGTTACATCGGCACGGAATTGTACGGTAGCGTGCGCTGTCCAATGTCGCTGACGCGCGAGGTGATTCGCCAGCGCAAAAAAGATTTGCGCGTCTGCGGTCAAGGAGTGCTGGAACTGGATTTGTGGCTGGCGGCGGGGCTAGTCAAGAAATTGGACGTGACCTACATCGGGTTGGAAGTGTTTGGCGCATCCGCTGTGTTCCGCCGTGCTGTCGAATCGGGTCAGGTGGAGACGTGCGTCGAATGGTCGAACGGCGCGATCACCTGGCGGATGAAAGCCGCCGCGATGGGGGTGCCGTTCATCCCGACGCGCGCGATGCTCGGCTCGGATACGTTCGAGTACAGCGCGGCAAAGGTCGTCACCGATCCGTTCACCGGAATGCCGGTCTGTTTGCTCCCCGCGCTCATTCTCGATGTCGCGCTGATTCACGTGCACCGCGCCGATCGTTTTGGCAATGCGCAGATTGATGGCATCACCGGCTTTGCCTTTGAGATGGCGCGCGCGAGCAAGCGCGTGATTGTCAGTGCCGAGGAACTCATCTCCACCACCGAGATTCGCAAGTATCCCGAACGCACCATCATTCCGTACTATCTGGTGGACGCCGTGGTGCACGCGCCGTTTGGTTCGCATCCCGGCGAGATGGCGTACGTGTACGATCGCGACGATGTGGCGTATCGTGAATGGATTGACGCGAGTCAGACGGCGGAGGGCGCGCAAGCGTATCTGGACAAGTACGTGCACAACGTGCCTGACCATCGCGCCTATCTCGATTTGTTTGGCGAAGCGCGTCTGGCGGAGTTGGTAGCGCGGCGAATGCAGCGTGAAGCGTGAGACGCGAAACGTGATGAGGGAGGACTGAATGTCGAATCCTGCTTATTCCAAATCCGAATTGATGATTTGCGTTGCGGCGCGCTTGTTTCAGGATGGCACGACGACGTTCATCGGCACCGGCATTCCGATGCTGGCGGCGATGCTGGCGATGAAAATGCATGCGCCCAACATCGTGCCGATTTTCGAATTCGGTGGCACGGGAGCGATCTTTGACAAGTTACCGACGGCGGTGGGAGGTGCGCACACGTTTCAACGTGCGGTTGCCGCATCGGGGATTTGCGACATTATGGAGACCGCGCAGCGCGGCTTTATTGATTATGGCTTTCTCGGCGGCGCGCAGATTGATCCGTATGGCAATCTGAACAGCACAACGATTGGCGAGCACGATCATCCGCGCGCGCGTTTGCCCGGCAGTGGCGGTGCTAACGATGTGGGGAGTCTCTGCTGGCGCACCGTCGCGATTGTGCAACACGATAAACGGCGTTTTGTACCGCGCGTGGATTTCATCACCACGCCGGGCTATCTCAGCGGACCCGGCGCGCGCGAACGCGCGGGCTTGCCGCGCGGCACTGGTCCCGTCAACGTGGTCTCCACGCTCGCGCTGATGGATTACGACCCGGTCACGTGTCGGATGCGCTTGAAGGCGACCCATCCCGGCGTGACGGTGGAGGAAGTCATCGCCAACACCGGCTTTGAGTTGGTGATTGCGGAACACGTGGGAGTGAACGCGCCACCTTCGGCGGAGGAATTGCGCCTGTTGCGCGAGGAGATTGATCCGCAGCGGTTGTATATTTGACAGTGGACAGTGGTCAGTGGACAGTGGCCAGATGACTGAATACTGAAAACCGAACACTGAAAACTGACCACTAATCACTAACCACTAACCACTAACCACTAACCACCGCGCGTCGAATGACTGCGAGTGCCGTATCCACATCCGCGCGTTCGATGCCATAGTGGGTCACAACGCGGATACGCTGCGTGCCGGCAACACCGATGAGGACACCGTCGCGCGCCGTGCGTTCGGCGAGTTGTTGCGCGGTGAGGTGGTTCGTTAAATCGAAAAAGACGATGTTGGTCTGGACGCGCGCCACATCGAGCGCGATGCCGGGGATTTCGGCAAGACCTTGCGCCAGGTGGCGCGCGTTCGCGTGATCGTCCGCCAGTCGCTCGATCATCGTCTCGAGCGCGACCATGCCTGCGGCGGCGATGACGCCGGCTTGACGCATTCCCCCGCCGACCATCTTGCGATTCCGGCGCGCCTCGGCGATGAACTCGCGCGGTCCGCAGAGGAGCGAACCGACCGGCGCGCTCAAGCCCTTGGACAGGCAAAACGAAATCGTATCGGTGTGCTGCGCGAGTTCTGCGGCGGATACACCCAGCGCGACAGCCGCGTTGAAAATGCGCGCGCCGTCGGTGTGGACACGAATGCCGCGCGCGCGCGCAATCTCGGACACGGCGCGGTGATACGCCGGCGTGAGCGGCGCGCCGTAGCAGGCATTGTGCGTGTTCTCGAGCGCGATGAGTCGGGTGCGGGGCCAATGCACATTGTCGCCGCGAATCGCGTTTTGAATGTCCGCGAGGGCAAGCGTGCCATCGGGTTGATTCGGAATCGCGCGCGGATGAATACCACCCAGTGCTGCCATTCCCCCCACTTCGTTGATGAACGAGTGCGCCTTGTCGCCAACGATCACCTCATCGCCGCGTCCGCAATGCGTGAGGAACGCGACGAGATTTGCCATTGTGCCACTCGCCACAAAGAGCGCGGCGTCCTTGTGCATCAACGCCGCTGCCATTTCTTCGAGCCGATTCACGGTGGGATCTTCGCCAAACACATCATCACCCACCTCGGCGGTTGCCATCGCGGCGCGCATCTGGGGCGTTGGTAAAGTTACCGTGTCACTGCGCAGGTCAATGCGTTTCATCCGTGTTCTCCGACTGAGAAAAATGCTTTGACTTGCTTAACATGCTGAAGCGTGGGCAGCCAGAACTTGCCCACGCGTTTGCATTCCTCGCGCCGCAGTACCACATCGAGATGCTTGCCCCTGAACGAGTGCCGCTGATCTTTTTTGGCGCGACCTTGCTTGCCGCGCGGACTGGCAAGGAAAAGATGCAGATGCACGCGCGCGCCCGCGTGCGTGACCGTCAAATCAATCCCCTCTTCAACATCGTGTCTGGTGTCATACTCGACCTGCAAGCCCTGCTCGCGCAAGAGCGCGCCAAAGTAGAGATCGCGCACGAACGAGGGATATGCGCGCGCGGCGCGCGCGAGGAGCGCGCGCTTTTTCGCCGCGTGTTCGTGCGGTTGCCACTTGCGCCGAAATGCGTCGTTCAGTGCGACGCGATTTTGCGCGATGTAGAAATCCACGAACTCGGTTTGCGTGGGCACGCGTTGAAATTGCTCGATGAACGCGACAAACGCCGCCACGAACGGCGGCGGCTGATAGCGCCATTCGATTTCGTCATCTTTCAGCGCATCAAATCGCAGCGCGTAACGCGCAATTTGCTGTTCGATGTCACGCGTAGAGATTTGTAACATCACATTTTTCAAATTCCTGCAGCGCGCGAGATTTTCTGCACATTTGGCTCATTGGCTCATTGGCACATTGGTTCATTGGCACATTGGCTCATTGTGCGATCAGTGCTCGCAGCACACGCAAATTCATCACATCCTCTTTCATCTCCGGACCCTTGGGCGTTTCCAGAATGCCGGGCAAATCGCGCCAGCGCGGATCGTTCAAAATATTTCTGAACGCCGCTTTACCCAGTTTGCCCTTGCCAATGTGTTCGTGCCGATCCACGCGTGATCCCAATTCGGCTTTGCAATCGTTGAGATGCCACGCCTTGAGATGTTCGATGCCAATCACATCGTCGAAACGTTTGAACACATCGGCATACGTTTCGGGCGAACGCAAGTCATAGCCCGCGGCAAAGAGGTGGCACGCGTCCACGCAAAAACCGATGCGCGCTTTTTCGACGATGAGGTCGCGCATTCGCGCGAGTTCCTCGAACGTATGCCCCAGGTTCGTGCCCTGCCCCGCCGTGTGTTCGAGCAATGTCATCACGCGCAGGTGCGGCAATTTCTCGTGAATGCGATTGAACGCGTCGGCGACGCGCTGGATGCCGTACTCGACGCCTTTGCCGGTGTGCGAACCCGGATGTAGCACAAGGTACGGAATGCCCAGCAGTTCGGCGCGCTGCAATTCGTCTTCCATTGACGCGATGGATTTTTTCCACAGCGCGGTATCAGGCGAGCCAAGATTGATGAGGTACGACGTATGCGCGACGACCGGGCGAATCCCCGTTTTGATGAGCGCGGCGGTGAAACGCTCCGCGTCCTCGTGCGTTAGCGGTTTGGCTTTCCACTGGTTGTTGTTTTTGGTGAACATTCCAATCGCCTGACAGCCGACGCGGTGGCCGCGCAGAACCGCGTTCTCTACGCCGCCAGCGATGGACATATGCGCGCCAAGATACATAAGCACCTTTCGCTTGATTTCATTCCGCAACAATCGCGTCGTAGGGGCACGCTTCTATGCAAACGCCACAGGCGCGACAAAGGTCGCGGTCAATGTAGGGTAGTTCGTATGCTTCGAACTGCACGATGGCTCGGGCTTGACATTGGGCGCGTAGAGGGCAGTGTTGACAGAGTTGGCACTTATCCGCATCCACATACGGCACGCGATAGTTTTGTCTCATCCCTCTGTCACTCGGCGATGATCTCGTAGCGACTGTTGATTTTGGCACTTTTGCTGAGCATAATGCCGACGCTACAGTACTTTTCTTCCGAGAGTTTGATCGCCTGTTCCACCGCGCTCGCGGGAATATCTTTGCCGCGCACGATGTACGTCACATCGAGTTCGGTGTACACCATTGGGTAGGTTTCGGCGCGTGTGCCGGTGACCTTGACTTCGAGTCCCGTCACGTTGAGCCGTTTCTTGCGTAGAATCTCAATGACATCCATTCCCGTACAACCCGCCACTGCGACCAGAACCAACTCCATCGGTGTAGGTCCGCGACTGGTTTCACCTTCTCTGGGAAATGCATCGAGATAACCCCGATGACCCGATTCGGTCTGTGTTTCAAAGACCAATCCTTCCAGCCAGCGCACAGATGCTGTTTTCTTCGACACTTTTTCCTCCGCTATGCTATACCTTCAACGGTCGCAAACTTTTTATTTTGACGGCTTGATCCCACTCATCTTCTCTCTCCCCACCATGCAGGGAGGAAAGGGGATGAGGAGGTGTGTAGGGCGGGCGGCTTCGCCGCCCGCCCACACCCCTATTCTCTTTGTTTCCCCCTCCCCACGCCGTTCTGCGGCATGGGGAAAGGGGGTGGGGCTATTTCGCGATGGATAGGACGGCTGAGTAGTTATCCTGTTGGGGCGAAAAATCTTTCGCCCCACCCAAGCGGAAAAATTTTTGCATGGTTACTTGAAATGGTAACCGTTCAGCCCGCTCTGTCATTGCGAGCGATTTCTGCGAAGCAATCCCCAACGTTGCCCACCGCAGATCGTAACGCGGAGATTGCTTCGTCGCAAAAAACGCTCCTCGCAAGGACACCTGAACGGTTACTTGAAATGAAAGTTTGTGCCCGTACCGAGTATACTTCACCTTGAGCCTGTATTTCACGCACCTGGGGTTTTGTGTTCGGTGTCCGTCGCTTGTCTTTCGAGATGTTCTTTGCGCATACACACGCCGACGATGACCTCAAGACCGGCGTTCATCGCGCGCTCGGCGGCTTGCAGATTCTCTGCGCCGGGTTGCATCCACACGACTCGGGCTTTTTTGGCGATGGCTTGTTCGACGATTTCGGGGACCGCTTCGGGAGGGCGGAAAATATCCACCACATCTACCGGCTCGGGAATCGAAAGCACATCGGGATACGCTTTTTCGCCCAGAATTTCGGTCAGATTGGGATTGACCGGGATGATTTTATAGCCGTGTGATTGCAAGTACTGCGCGACAGTGTAACTGGGTTTCTCTGGATTCGCGGACAAGCCGACAATGGCGATGGTTTTACTTTTGCTTAAAACTTGAGCGATAGGATCCATAGGTTAATTCTTACTCAATCCTTGTAAAATTTGCTGAACGAACATCGCCTCGGGCAAGCCACCTTCGAGACGCACGTGATCGTTGGCAATCGTCAGTGGCACGCCATAGATTTGATACCGCTCGGCTAATTCCGGGTATTCGGAAGCATCCACCGCGTCGGCAGTGACCAACTCGCTCTCGATAGCCATCTTGTGCGCAAGGCGAACCGCGCGCGGGCAGTGCGGACACGTTGGCGTGGTAAACACCTGCAGGTGTAATGGCTCGGTGAGTTGTCGGAGCGCGCTTTTGCTCGCTTCGCTCAATCCCGATTCACCGGCGGAAACATCCAGAATGTCGCCGATGAGTGCCGCGAATTCATAACCGGCGGGTACGCCATAGTAGCGAATACCGTAATCGCGTTCGTGGGGTTGTTGTTCTGCACCTGCTATCAACAGGCGTGGCGGTTCGAGACGTGTCACCGCGATTGCCGGGATGCGCGCGATGCGATAGTGTGCCACCGCTTCGCGGTCGAGTGCATAGTTGTATTCCTGAAGTTGAATCTTGTCTGAGAGGGCGATGAGTTCTTCCAGAACTTGTTTCGTCAGAGCACAGTATTCACAGTTCAACGCCTGTGTAAAAAACACCAGGCGCACCGGATTGTGCAAGTGGGTCAATTCTTTACGCAGATTCTCGCGATCTGCCTCGCGTAGTAACGGCACGATTTCCTCCCTGTGTTAGATAACCTAGCGCGGCGCGCGCGTGAGCAAATCGAGCATTTCGGCGACCGCGGCGCGCGCCGAGCGCTTGTTCGTCTTTTGTAAACATTCGACGGCGTAATGTTCGACGAGCAAACGGCTCACGCTACGCACCGCTTCGTTGATAGCGTTGAGTTGATAGAGAATTTCGGCGCACTCTCGATCTTGTTGCACCATCTTTTGCACGCCGCGCGCTTGTCCTTCGATACGTTTCAAGCGTTGCAGGATTTGGGCTTTGGTTGGTCTGACCATTGCGAAACCTATGGGTGATAACACACGGTTATCGGCGTGGCAGTCCTCACCCGCTGGGCGCGCAGGATGTTGCGGCTACGCCAGAAGATGATACGTTCGCGCCGAGGGATTGGGCAGCGGTCACTTGCTTTTCGATGTGTTCTCCGCCGCATTCGGGACAGCGGGTGGTGATAGGCGCGTTGAGCGAACGGACAAAGACATCGAAAGATTTTTGACAATCGCTACAAAAGTACTCGTAAATCGGCATAGGCAACTCCTTGACAGGGTTATTCGATCGCTTTTACCACCGCGCGCAGTGCCTGCTCAACTTCCTGTGCCATCGCGTCGAGTGCCGCGTCTGGGAACAGGGTCGCCAGCAGGGAGGGTTTGAGTAAAGCGACGTACGTTTTGCCCTGATCAATCCAGACATTGATGCGACACGGCATCATCAAACCGATGTGCGGGTCGGCGGCTAGGGCCTGATGGGCATAGCGCGCATTGCACACCTCGATGATCTTGTAGGGTTCGCGCGTGATACCTTTTTCGGCTAGAGTCGCTTGAACATCATGGACGTGGAGGACACGAAAGCCCTGCGCGGCGACGGCGTCGCGAATCGCCTGTTCGACCGTAGCCAGCGGTTTATCGGTGGTAAGAGTGTAGGCGATTTGCATACTCCACTAGTCCTTGAGCACAGCATCCAATTTACGGGTGATCATCGCTTTGGGTACTGCGCCAACGATGCGCTCTTTTTCTTTGCCGTCCTTGAAGATGATGAGTGTGGGAATGCCCATAATGCCGTACTTGAAAGGGGTTTGTGGATTGGCATCGGTGTCCATTTTGGCAACGACGACACGTCCGGCATAATCGCGCGCTAGTTCTTCAACAATCGGCGCGATCATTCGGCAAGGTCCACACCATTCTGCCCAGAAATCCACCAGGACAGGCAATTTGGATTCTAACACGGTTGAAGCAAAGTCGGCATCGGTGACATGTAAAAGATTTGTGCTGGTCATTTTTTCCTCCTGAGAATGTAAGCACAGTGTTGCGTTGAAATTGCAGTCTTGAGCAGTCACGTGGCGTTGTCTTATTTCCATACCCCTGGGGGGTATGTGTAGCACATTATACGCTTTCGACGCTTCTTGTCAATCCCTCGAATTTAGATGCGCACGGTAGTAAAAAGTTACAGGACAGAGTTTGAATAAGCCGACTTGTTCTGCAGGGTAGATGTGATTGCTCCGTGGGGTTGTTCCCAGGTGATGACAGCGAAATTCAGGCGCAACGATTGGCCTGTGTTATCGGCGCAACTTGTCCCCAACGTGCGAGATGTACCCGTGCTACCAGGGTGCATTTCACTTTGGGGGCAAGTTGGGGCGACTGCAAGTCGCAGCAAGCCACAGCCATGCCGACCTGCGTCGGCAAAAGATGTTGTCCGCGCAGGCGGACATCGCTCTGCGTTGCGGCAAATTCATTTGCACAGATTTGCCCCGAATGTGAAATACACCCTGCTACCAAAAGGATTTGCAAAATTGCTGCTTTCAGTGTATCATTTTCCACGCCTCAGGAGATTACGACCTGGCTTGGACGCAAGAAGGACTGGGCTTGGACTTTGCGCGAGTACACTGAATCCAGTCCGAATCCAGATGTTTCGCACGGTTTCAAATTCGTGGGGTTAAGGACAGCCGCTCAGCCGTGAGTGAACCAGGTGCTCAGCGAAGAGAGTCGTAGAGTGCTTGCGGGGTCGCATTTGGTGGTTTTGCTCAGGATGCTCAAACCCGAGCGGTCACGGTTGAGGCGGGGAAAAATCCTTTCTACTAGGAGCAAGAAATGAGTAGTGTGGTAGCACCTGTCGAACAGGGTGTGACCGTCAAGACAGGCGGCAGAGCCAAGTTTATCATCGGCACACTCTTGATACTGGGCGCAATCGCGTACGTCACTTTTTCCTCTTTTCAGGCGAACGCGATTTATTATTTAACCCTCAAAGAGTTGGACGCGCAGCGAGGTTCGCTCATCAATCAGCCCGTCCGCCTCAACGCTCCCCTCGACAAATCCTCCATCCAATTCGATGACAAGACATTGCTTCTCCGATTCAATCTGAGAGAAGACCATCTGGTTTTGCCGGTAGTGTACAAAGGAGCCAAGCCGGATACATTTGAGCAAGGTGAAAGTGTTGTCGTCGAAGGCAAGTTAGGGCAAGATGGCACGTTCTATGCGCAGACCATTCTTGTCAAGTGTCCCTCCAAATACGAATCGGATGCGCCTTCCAGGTGATTAGATTTTCGATTGCACCTGTTGGCGCGCGTGTGACGCCGTGCTGAGTAATTATGCAAAAGTTTTTTCCGCCTGGGACGAAAGATTTTTCGCCCTCCGCCGTCCTATCCATCGCGAAATAGACCCACCCTCTAGCCCTCTCCCCACGCCGCAGAGCAGCGTGGGGAGGGGAAAACAAGAGAAAGGGTGTGTGGGGCGGGCAGCGCAGCCGCTCGCCCTACACACCTCCTCCCATCTCCCTCTGCTCTCCCCGCTTTGCGGAGAGAGCAGGGGGATGAGAGGGGTTGTTCCCAGAGAACGACGGTGAAATACAATGGCGGAAAAAGACTTTTGCACACCTCCCTGGCACCACGGGAGTTGGCGCGGTGACATATCGAGCCAACGGTGGCTGACAATCGAAAATCCGTCGGAGATATAGCAGAATGTCTGAACTCGTTATGGCGGAGTTGGGTTATGCTTCGCTGCTGATCAGTTTCTTTCTCACGCTGTATGCTGCGGGCGCGGCTTTCGTTGCCGCGCGACGTAACCGCTGGGACTATTACGCCAGTGCGTTTAATGCGATGCTCGTTGTAGCGATGCTCACCACGCTCGCGGTGGTGATTTTGGAATGGGCGCTGGTCACCCATCAATTTCGTTTTGAGTACGTCGCTCTGCATACCAATCGCGCGCAACCGCTGTTCTATAATCTTGCCGCGCTGTGGGGTGGCCAGGAGGGTTCGCTCTTGTTCTGGGAGTGGCTTTTGGCAATCTTCACAGCGATTGTTTTGCTGCAGAATCGAGAGCGCAATCAAGAGTTGATGCCTTATGTGCTGATGGGCCTGGCAGTGGCGCAAAGTTTCTTCCTTGCCCTGATGACGCTGGCGACTAACACCGCGCAAACCGGCTTTTTCATCCTGCTCCCGTGGACGCGTGAAGGGACCAACGCGCTGGTGGGTAATCCGTTTCGCTTGCTCGATTTTACGCCGCGCGATGGACTCGGTTTGAATCCGCTGTTACAGAATCCGGGCATGTTCTTTCATCCGGTCACGCAATATCTCGGTTATGTCGGATTCACCGTGCCGTTTGCGTTTGCAATGGCGGCACTATTCACGCGGCGTTTGAGTGACACGTGGATTCGCACCACGCGCCGCTGGACCCTGATGTCGTGGTTGTTCCTTTCGCTCGGTCTGTTGTTTGGAATGCAGTGGGCATATATGGAACTGGGCTGGGGTGGTTATTGGGCGTGGGACCCGGTCGAGAACGCTTCGTTGATGCCCTGGCTCACCGGCACGGCGTATCTCCACAGTGTGATGATTCAAGAGCGTCGCGGTATGCTCAAGGTGTGGAATCTCGTTCTGGTGATGCTAACGTTCGCGCTTTCGATTCTGGGTACGTTTATCACGCGGAGTGGGGTCATCGAGTCGGTGCACGCGTTCGGCGTATCCAGTTTGGGTCCCTGGTTCCTCGCGTTTCTTGGTGTAACAGTACTTGCCTTTTTGTATCTCCTCTTCAATCGGATGAATGAATTGAAGGAAGAGAACACACTGGATTCGTTGATCTCGCGCGAGGCATCGTTTTTGTTGAACAATTTGATTCTGGTGGGCGCGGCGTTTGCCACTTTGTGGGGGACGATCTTTCCGCTGGTGAGTGAAGCCGTCGTAGGTAGAAAAGTGACTGTTGGTGCACCTTTTTTCAATCAGGTGAACGGGCCCATCTTTTTCGCGCTGGTCGTGTTGATCGGCATTTGCCCTCTGATTGGTTGGCGGCGCGCATCGCCGGAAAATCTCTGGCGGAACTTTTTGCCTCCTCTGGGGTTTGCGCTTGGCGTGGCTGTGGTACTGGTCGCGGGGGGGATGCGTGAATGGTATGCAGTGTTGACTTTTAGCGCGGTAGCGTTTGTGCTGGTGACGATTGGGATGGAATTTTATCGCGGTGTCCGCGCGCGCGTCGTCACAAATGGGGAAAAGGTGCCGCGCGCGTTTGTGAATCTCGTTACCAGCAATCGGCGACGTTTTGGTGGGTACGTGGTGCATCTGGGTGTGATTCTGGCGGTGGTGGGCATTGCCGGTTCGTCGTTCCTCTCCAGTGAGACGCAAGTGAATTTAAAGCCGGGTGAGCGCGTGACGCTGGATCGCTATACTTTGCAGTACGACGGCTTGCAAATGTATCCGACGGAAAACCGTTATGTCATCGCGGCGCGTTTGACCGTATTCGAGAATGGTGCGCGCGTCGGTACGCTGGCGCCGGAAAAGAATCTGTACCAGAGCGCCAATCCCGATGCTTCGCAATGGACTACCGAGATAGCGGTGCGGACAACGCTGCGCGAGGATTTGTACGTCATTTTGGCAGCGTTCGATGCCAATGCCAACACGGCAACGCTCAAGGTCATCATCAATCCTTTGATTGTCTGGTTGTGGATTGGCTTTGTTACGCTGGTGGCGGGTACGCTGTTTGCCGCGCTACCGGATCCGCGCGAAGCGCGTGTGGCCGCGCGCGCGCGTGTTCAAGAGATACTCGCGCATGCCTAGTTCGGTTCTCAAGGGAGTGTGAATGATTGGAACGATTCTGATTGCTGTGATTGTCCTGATGGTTGTGGTGATTGTGGCGTATCCATTCTTTCGACCTGTGCACACTACACCGCCCCGTAGCGAGCCGGTGCTGGAAGAATTGCTCAGCCAGCGCGATGCCGTGTACACCGCGATCAAGGACCTGGAGAACGAGCACGCCACCGGCAAACTATCCGATGCGGATTATCGGTCGTTGCGCGTCAAATATGAAGCCAGAGCGGTCGCGCTCTTGCAAGAGTTGGATCGGGTAGTGATGACACTACCGCGCGCCGATACGGAGGATGCTATCGAGCGTGAGATTGCGCGCTGGCGCCGCGCGTCTGCGTCGGAAGGGGCGCTCCAGTGTCCGCAATGCGGCGCGACGCATACAGCGGCAGATGCGTTTTGCGCCAGATGCGGCTCGGCTTTGCGTAGCGTGCGCTGCCCCGCGTGTGGTAAGACAGCGGCGGCGCAAGACCGGTTTTGTAGTCGGTGTGGTAAGGAATTGCGAGGTGCATAATGTCGTCGGGAGTATATTGGAAATGGTTGGAGGACGCGCGCATTGTGCCTCTGGCGCGCGCAGTGGGGATAATAGCAGTGGCAAGTGTCGCGGTGGCGTTATGGATGGCACTGTTTTACGCGCCCCGCGAGCGAATGATGGGCGATGTCCAGCGCATTTTCTATTTTCACGTCCCGAGCGCGTGGGTGGGTTTCTTTGCCTTTTTCGTCGTGTTCGTGGCAAGCATTTTGTTTTTGGCAAAGCGCGAACGGCGCTGGGACGCGCTGGCGCTCTCGGCGGCAGAAATCGGTGTGGTCTTTACCACGCTTGTTTTGCTGACGGGACCCATCTGGGCAAGGAGTGTGTGGGGCGTGTTCTGGGTATGGGATGCGCGTTTGACCACCACGTTGATTATGTGGCTGATGTACATTGGCTATTTGATGTTGCGCGTGACGGCTGAAACGGAACGGCGCGCGCGCTTTGCCTCCGTACTCGCTATCATCGGCTTTTTGAATGTGCCGCTCATTTTTATCTCGGTGCAGATCTGGCGGACGATGCATCCTTCGCTCATCGTCTTTGAGTCGGGCGGCTTGGCGCCGCCAATGACGCAAACGCTGATGGTAGGTGTAGCCGCGTTTACCCTGGTGTTTGTGTATTTGCTGATTCAACGCGTGCGTCTGGAGCAAGCGCGCGATCAAATCAACGCTTTGCGCGAAGCGATGGGGTGAAACGATGGAGTACGTAGCAATCGCTTATGGGTTGATCGCACTGGTGCTCATCGGCTACACGGTGCATTTGCACCAGCGACTGCGCGCCGCACAGCGCGAGCGCGCCGCGCTGCAAGCCCGCCAAGAGTGACTGTGCGAGTGGTAAAGTCGAAGAATGCGACGCGTCTGAAAAAATTGCTCTGTAAGCACTCTGCTCACGATTGAGCAGTTACCGCAAGGATAGAAAAGACCTCCCGTGCTGTGTACGGGAGGTCTTTGTGTACACGCGCCTGGAGGGATTCGAACCCCCAACACTCAGTTCCGAAGACTGATGCTCTATCCGGTTGAGCTACAGGCGCAATGGCAATGACAAATGAGCCAATGACAAATGAGCGAATGACGAATGACCAAAGACGAAGGACGAAAAAGATATTTGGCTCATTGGTTCATTGGCACATTGGCTCATTGCTCCAAGGGTGGCCAACGGGTCTCGAACCCGCAACCTTCTGATCCACAGTCAGACGCTCTGCCATTGAGCTATGGCCACCATCACGTCCGCTATTGTAGCACGAATGGCACGACAAGTCAAAATAGTACTATCTCCTCACGCGCGCGTCGCTTGGTCCAGCGTAACTGTACGCACCATCAACCAACTTGCCAGAATGAACAACGCGCCTACCAGAAATACACCGCGCAAGCCGAGCACAGGAAGAGTCATCAACGCTGTACCCGCAAAAGGTGCAAAGATGCCGCGCACGCCAACCAAAAACGCATGGAGCGCTGTGTAGGCACCAATGTCTTCTTTGCGCGCGAACTGCATCACGGCGTTCATCCAGCCAATATCCGTGCCAGCCACAGTGATGCCGAGAAAAATCTGCGCCAGTGCCAACAGCCAGAGGTCCTGGGCAAAGAAGAACGCCAGTGGCACGACGAGCGTCAGTATAAAATTGATTTGCACTGTCCACAGACCCCCGCGCCGATCAATGCTGCGTCCCCAAACGATGTAGAACAACATCCACGCAATCGAGTTGACCATTCCCAGCCAGCCTACTTGTGCATTGCTCAGGTTGAGTTCATCCACGAGCAAGAGTGGAATGAGAGGGGAGATCATCAGAATTCCGATACCATACAGAGAGAAGGCAAGGCTATAGGCGCGATAGGACGCATCGCGCTGCAGAATGCGGAATGGTTGTAGCCAATCCTGTGCGCGCGGGGTGAATTCTTCGGTGTATTTGACCTGACCGAAAGTGAGTCCAGAGAGTACACCGAACAGTGCGGCGATTGGAAACAAGAGTTGATAGCCCCAGAGGTCGAGCCATTGTCCAAAGAGTGGTGTCATCAACGTGGCGCAAGCGGTGAAACCCACGCGGACGTATGCCATTGCGCGCCCACGAATCGCGACGGGATAAATCTGGCTGATGACTTGTACATAGCCCGTGATACAAAACGACACGATTAACCAGTGAGCCACGACAATCAGGATGAAGGGTTCAGGCGTAGTGACGAATGGCATCAACACGAATAAACCACGCCCGATACTCCACGCCGTCATCATCAACGGCAATGTACGCCGACCTTGCAAATAGCGGGAGGAGGCTAACGCGATGAGATTGCCAATCGCAGGGATTGCCACGATGAGTGAGAGTTGAAAGGGCGTTGCACCCAGGCGTCGCGCGATCACAGGTACAAACGTGAGTACACCCGCGAGAAAGATACCGTAAAAGATCGCCGCGTTGAAATCGAGGAGAAAATTGCGCCGCACAAGTGCAGGAAGACTCGACCAATCACGACGAAGCGAAGTGAGGATGGGAATCATTGTATCATTGAGTTATCGCAATCGGAGTGGGTTTGTTTAGGTGTTCCATCAGGACGTACATTCCGCCTGCTACGACGGAATGTCCTCCCAGTAACACAGGTATCGCGGCAGACCGCGCGGCGGCAGTCAACTCGCGCACAAAGGGATCGGTAATCTTTTCGGCTTGCAACAAATCGGAATGAAAACGATCGGCGGCACTCGGGCTCGTTCGACGATGGGCGAACAGGACACGCGTATCGAGGATGGCAGCGTCTGCCAGATGCGCGAGGGTAGTGAAGAAGGCAGGCGCGCCGACCGTGTCGAGATAATAGCCCAGCAGAGAACGCACCTCGCCGCGTTCGATGCGGCCGCTCGCGCGCATGCCGCGTTCTTCGCTAAAGATACGCCACTGGCAATAGGTCTGGCGTTCGAGCGCCAGAGCGAGTGCTGCCGAGACGCGACCGGCAATGAGGGCAGTGGCGGCTCGGTTACGCAGGGCATCCAGGAGGCGCGCGAGTCGCGTGGTATCCAGCGGTACAGTATCGAGGAACGCGCGCAAATGTTTGCCGATAGCCGGATGCAGGGCCGTGGTCAACAAATCGGTGGGCGTGTCAATGTCGAGTTGAGTTGCGGCGTTCCGCGCGAGGGCCACGCCGCGCAAGCCGGCGTGTTCGATAAGGCGATAGGCAAGATCATTATCCACCGTTGGTGGTTCGATTTTTTCTAACGCCTCGCCCGGCGACCAGGCGGCAAAATCGCACGAATAAACATTGTTGGCAACAACGGTATAAGGTTCAGCCAGCACCTGCTGCAGCATCACGCGCCAATCCTCGGCACGCATCAGGATACCACTGCCACCGCCGATGTAGAGAGGTGTCGTGGCGCGATGTTTGCGAATGAGGTGCGTGAGGCATTTGCCCCAGTGGAACTCTTCATCGGGCGAATCTTGTTCCACGGTGATTCCCAGCGCGCGCAGCGTTGCGGCGAACGCCGTGCTGCGTGTTGCAACGATAATGTTGCCGATTTCGGGGAGCGTCTGGATTTTTTCGAGGGTATCGCGCGCGGCGGCACATTGTGCCTCGGCGACGAGTTGCTCGACAGGCGATTCGGCAGTGCCTTTGACGAATAGAAACAGTGTGGCAGTGGAGGACACGGAAAGATTCTCCTGAAATTTGTCCACGAAGGTCACGAAGGAACACGAAGAAAAAAACCTCCGTGACGCTTTGTGTCCTTCATAGATATTTTCATCCGAACGTTGGTGAACGCAAATTGATCGGGAATGGCATTGAAAAGGGGTTAGAGGATTTGCCCCTAACCCCTGATTCTATCGTGTAACGGTTGGGTTTACGTTTCTGGCGCGATCAACCCATAGTTTCCGTCGTTGCGTCGGTACAACACGTTGATGGTGCCATGCTCTCGGTTGGCGAAGACGAAAAAGTTGTGCCCGAGTAACTCCATTTGTTCGATGGCTTCTTCTTCGGTCATCGGCGTGATGCGGAAACGTTTGACTCGAACGATACGGGGGGCTTCGGGTGGCGTGGGTTCCAGCGGGGGCTTGTCGCCAGGCGTACGATTGTGGTAGCGTTTACCCTTGTAGCGTTCGATTTGCTTGTAGAGTTTATCGGTGACCGTGTCCACCGCAACGGTGAAATCGGCGGCACGTTCCTCGCCGCGCAAGATCGTGCCGTTGGTGCGGAGCGTGACCTGAACCACCTGACTTTGGTTCGCGTTGCGCGTGTTTTCGAGGGTGAGTTCAACACGCGCTTCGGTGAGGGCAGGCAGGTACCGATCCAGTTTGCCGATTTTCTTCTCCACGTACTCCCTGAGCCAATCGGACACTTCGACGTTCTTGCCGCTGATGATCAGTTGCATGGCTTCCTCCGTAACTGGTAATTTGGGGATGCGACGACTCGTTTTCAGGAACAGGCTATCGCTTCACCTCCTTTACGTTTGAATCGTGTGGATTCAGCGCGCGCGGGCGACTGCCAGGCCCCACACCGCCTGGGCGCCTTGCGCGTACAGCGCAGTACCGCACGCGTCCATTGTGGCACCTGTGGTGCACACGTCATCAATCAGCAACACGCGCGCGCCACGTACACGCGCGCTGGCAACAAAGGCATCGCGCACATTGGCGCGGCGTTCTTCTGCCGTCAACTCGGTTTGCGAGCGCGTGGCGCGTATACGCCTCAAGGCGTCGTTCCAGACCGGTATGTGCAGCCGTGCTCCCAGGGTATTGGCGAGCAGTGCGGCTTGATTGTAGCCACGCGCGCGCTCGCGTTCCCAGTGCAGGGGAACGGCTATAATTGTATCCACACTGAGCGGAAAGGTCAAGAGGTAGTCGGAGAGCATAGTGCCGAAATAATCCGCCAGTTCAACGCGGTGGAGGTATTTGAAGGCGTGAATTGCCTGCCGCAACGCCCCATCGAAAAAGGCGACCGCGCGCATCCCGTTGATGACGATGGGGGATTGCGCACAGTAACGACAGGACGCGCGACCATTCAACGGTCTGCCGCAGCGTTCACAAAAGGGTGGGAGGATTTTCTCGAATTGCGCCGCGCAAGACGCACACAACCATGTGCCACTGTGTCGGCAGACCACACAGCGTGGGGGAAACAGCAGATCGAGAAGTGCGTTTCGCAGTGCCGCACCGTTGCGGACGAGCCGCGCGAGCATTGGGGACCCTCCCTCCTGCTTACTGACTTGTGACGAGTTCGATGTCGTCGCCGAGGGACGTGTGGGTTTGTTCGATAACGCCGGCGGGTAGTTCCAGCACATCCCGCGCGCGCGCGACCCACGGGCTGGCGCGCCAGGGGGGCATTGCGGGAATCAGGTGGATGACGCGCCCGCGATCGTCCAGAAAGAGAACGTCAATGGCGAAGGTCATTCCAAAAGTGTGAATGGCTTTTTCACCGCGTAATAACAAGCCTTCGCCGGGTTGCAGGGGCGCGTGGCCTAACAAGCCGCGCAAGCGCGACCACCACGTGGCGGCGACAGCCCCATTGGTCACCAGAGGGATGTTGCGGGTGCGATTGTAGGCGCGCAACTTAGCGGATGCCAAAGCCGCCACTACCCATCAAGGTGAGCATCGCAGGTCCCAGCAGGATGATCAAGATGGTCGGAAAAACGAGAAAGACGAGCGGAATGACCATTTTGACCGGCGCCTGGTTGGCCAGTTCTTCGGCGCGTTGACGTCGCTTGATGCGCATCTGTTCGGATTGGATACGCAGGACTTTGGCGATGCTGACACCCAGTTGGTCGGCTTGAATGACGGCGGCGATAAAGTTGCTCAGGTCGGGTACATCGCAGCGATGTGCCATATCGCGCAGGGCTTCGCGCCGTAACTTGCCGAGCCGGATTTCGGCGCTGGCGCGCGCAAAGGTGCGACTCAGTTCATTGTCCCATTTTTCGATGACCTTTGCCATCGCCGCGTCGAAACCCAGACCGGCTTCAACGCTGATGCAGAGCATATCGAGGGCATCCGGCAGGGCTTTTTGAATTTCGTGCTGGCGCGAGCGAATTTTGCTCCGCAACCATAACACGGGCAAGTAGAACCCTACCACCCCACCGATCGCCCAATAGAGAAGATTTTGTGGTACGGGTGTGTTGAGCACAATGGTCAAGGCAAAAGCCAGGCTCAGCGTGATTATCGTTGTAACGCCGCGCACGCCCATAAAATCGGCCGGCGTCCAGTTGTTGGGATTGCCCGCCAGTTCCAATTGGCGTTTCGTTGCTTCGATATTGTGTTGCGGGGTGAGCCGATTCATAATGCCTGCCATTTGCCGCACAAGTGGCGCGACGACGCGTTCACTGAATGGCATGGACATTTCCATTTCGGTCAGTGTGCGTGGCCGCGTGCCGTACGTTTGCAGGCGTTGTTGTTCCGGGCTGGGGGGGGAGGGCAGACTGAGCCCGGTAAAGATCAGGATGATACTCAAGCCCCAGAAGAGTGCAAGCAGCAGTTCCATAGGCACTAGACCTCGATATTGGTGATGCGGCCGATGATGATATAGCCGCTCACAATCATCAAACCAGCGGTAATCAGCATAACGATGCCGCACGGTTCAGTGAACATTTGCCCAATGTAGGTCGGATTGATCATAAACAACACGACACCCAGAATGAACGGGAGGAGCGAGACGACATATCCCGAAAAGCGTTGTTGCGCCGTCAGCGCGCGGATTTGTCCTTTGATGCGCACACGCTCGCGAATCGTGTGGGCTATTGTGTCGAGGATTTCTGCGAGGTTGCCTCCAACTTCGTGTTGAATGTTGATGGCGGTGATGACCAGATCGAGATCGTCGCTCTGGATGCGCTCGAGCATATGCGCCAGGGCTTCTTCGATCGTCAGTCCCAGACCAATCTCGCGGACGACGCGCGCGAATTCGGTGGACATTGGCGGAGGGAGTTCGCGCGAGACGGTTTCGAGCGATTGCAGCAGACTGTATCCTGAACGCAGCGAGTTGGAGAGCAGAATCAAGGTATCGCCCAGTTGGTTGTTAAAAGCGTTGAGTCGGCGTGCTTGCATCTGGCGCACCCACAGGCGCGGCGCGTAAAAGCCCAGCACGCCTCCCAGCAAGCCAAGAATCAAAGAGCCGCGTCCCAGGACGAACATCAAGCCAAAACCAAAGATCACCGCCAGAATATTCAGCGCGATGTATTCGCTCGGGGTTAGTTTGATGTCGGCGCGTCCCAATTCCGTGGCGATCTTCTTGGCGGTGTCACTGCCGAGCAAGCCTCCCAGACCGCGCAGCCGTTCGGGTTTTTCGGCAGGGGCGGTTTCGGTCTGCGCGACCATACGCGCGGCATAACGATCGAGGCGTGATTCGATGTCTTCGGTGGAAGCGGTAATCACGCGTTGCAAACCCAGAAAGAACACAAAGACGGATAAAAACGCAATGAGACTGAGGATCAGCGGGGCAGAGGGATCCATAAGCGTCTCCTTGAGTGTTCCAGCGCAATGGCGTGGCACCGTTACACAAAAAAGCGCGTGTCCACGCCAAAAATTTGTGGCGGCAGGAAGATGTTGGCGGCTTCGATGCGCTCCATAAATTTGGGGCGAATGCCGGTCGGTTTGAGTTTGCCAAGAATCTGACCGTCCTTCATCCCGGCGTATTCGAACTTGAAGATTTCCTGCGTGACGATGACATCCCCTTCCATGCCTTGCACTTCGGTCACTTCGACGACCTTGCGCGTGCCATCGCGCATCCGCGCAATCTGGATGATGAGGTCAATCGCGCCGGCGATTTGTTCCCGAATCGCGCGCAAGGGCAAGTCCATTCCGGCCATCAAGACCATCGTTTCCAGACGATGAATGGCATCGCGCGGGCTGTTGGCGTGGATGGTGGTCATCGAGCCTTCGTGCCCGGTGTTCATCGCTTGCAACATATCCAGCGCCTCGCCGCCGCGACACTCGCCGACGATGATACGGTCGGGACGCATTCGTAGCGCGTTGATCACCAGGTCGCGCATCGTCACCTCGCCGCGTCCTTCGATATTCGGTGGGCGGGATTCCAGACTGATGACGTGCTCCTGACGCAGTTGCAATTCGGCGGCGTTTTCAATCGTGATGATGCGTTCACCTTCGGGAATAAAGCCTGAGAGAATGTTCAGGGTGGTGGTTTTACCAGAACCCGTGCCACCGGAAATCACAATGTTCAGTTTGGCTTCCACACACGCTTTGCAGAACTGGATGAACTCGGGGGTGAAGGTGCCGCGTTTAATCAGGTCGTCAATCGTAAAGGGTTTTTTCGCGAATTTACGAATGGTGATGGTAGGTCCGATGATGGAGAGTGGCGGGATGATGATATTGACGCGCGAGCCGTCGGGCAGACGCGCGTCCACGTACGGTTGACTTTCGTCCACGCGACGTCCCAGCGGCGACACAATGCGGTCAATGATTCGCATCACGTGGGCATCGCTTTCAAAGCGGACGGACACGCGTTCGATCTTGCCATGCCGTTCGATATAGATGTTGCGCGGTCCGTTGACCATGATTTCATCAATCGTTGGGTCTTCGAGTAATTTTTCGAGGGGACCCAACCCCAACACCTCGGCAACGACTTCTTCAAAGAGACGGATGCGTTCGGTGCGCGACAGGACGACTTCTTCTTGTGCGAGGAACGCGTCGAACATCTCCTGAATCTTGAGACGCACCTGATCCTGTTTCGAGAGATCGAGTTTGGGATCCAGTTCGGCAACAATTTTTTGTTGCAGGCGCGCTTTGAGGTCGGCGTAGGTGTCGTGAGGAGGTGGTGGCGCCTGGCGTCGCCGCAGTTCATCCGTGGTGGGTGTAGGTGGTGTGGGAGTGGACGATGTCGGTGTGGTGGGTGGCGGTTGAGTTCCAATACGCTTGAGCAGAGACATAGGTACTCACTTTCCTATTTACGTTTGGCTGGGGCTTTTTCTGCTCCCACTGCTTCGGGTTGCATGCGTTTAACAATCAGACGCGCAAGATTCTGGATGGCTTGTGAAATGGGCAGGTTACGTTGTAGCATTACAAACGGTGTGCCCCGATTCATTGCCAGCGTCGCTGTGCGTTCATCTTTGGGGAGTGTCAGCGTGATCGGATGTTTGATGCTGGCTTCGATGTCTTTGGCGTTGATACCACTGCGTCCATCTTCTTTGTTCAAAACGAGTAGGGTTTTATCGGCGGGATAACCTAATTGATCCGTCAGTTCGAAAAAGAGTTTGGCATTTTTGATGGAAGGAATATCCGCCGTGGCGATGAGCAGGATAATGTCGGCGTGGTCGAGAAAGAACACGGTCGTTTCCTGAAAGGATTTCCATAGGTCAATGACGATGAAATCGTAGGATTTATCGAGTAGTTCCAGGATGCGTTTGAGATGTTCTGCCTTGACCAGTTCGGCGAGTTCGGGGCGCGGTGGTGCAAGCAGCACTTTGATTGCGCTACTATGCGCCGCCATCGTGCCGTCGAGGACTTCTTCGTCTATAGTGGTATCGCCACTGACCAGTTCAGCAATGGTGCGACTGGTCGGCAGGTTAAGGAGCACTCCAACGTCACCAAATTCCAGATTGGCGTCCACGAGCGCGACGCGCGCTTTGGATTCCTCGCGCAAGGCAACGGCGAGGTTGACGGCGATAGTACTTGCGCCGCATCCTCCTTTGCTACCCATCACGGCGATAATCTTGCCGACGCGCGGCGGAGGTGGCGGTGGTGTCACGGGCGTGGCGGTGGGGGGTGGCGGCGCGACTACGCGGCGCGTCGCCGCGAACTGATGGACGCGATGAATGCTGGTGACGAGTTCTTCGCCGGAGAACGGCTTGATGAGAAACTCGCGCGCGCCCGCTAGCATCGAGCGGCGCAGATAATCCGCTTCGCCCTGCACCGACATCATCACCACCTGGACGTGAGGCGCTTGCGCGGAGATGGCTTCGCTCGCGGCGATGCCGTCCATCTCCGGCATATTAATGTCCATCAGGACCACATCGGGTTGCAGTTTGAGCGCGAGATCAACGCCTTCACGTCCGTTGGCGGCGGTGCCGACAATCTCTATGTCATTTTCAAAGTAGAGCAGTTTCTTGACATTTTCGCGCGTTTCGGCAATGTCGTCCACAATGAGCACGCGGATTTTTCCGCTGGGCGGGGTGATAGACATCTTGTGACTAACGTCCTGTGGCAGTCAGGGAGGGTATCAAGTTAAACTTGAAACGCCTGTTAAGATACTGGAGTGTTACCGGCTCGGTATCTACAATCGCGTGATCGCCGGCACGGCGGAGCACCAGATCAATTTGTCCTTGTTCGCGCGCGGCTTTGAGAGCAAGGGCATCCTGCCGATCTAGCGCAAAGGTGATGATGCCGCCAGGCGCGCCTCCTTCGGGTCTACTGCTCCAGACACCCACCTGAAGAATCAGAACGTCTTGAAGCATCATCTGGGTAACCGGCAAGCCTTCCAGACCGGTGGGAGTTCTGGGAGGAGTGGGCGAAGGGGGCAGGCCGGCAGGAGAGAGAGTTAGCAGAATGTCCACATAGTCACCGGCTTGAAGCGCGTTGCCCACGCTGGTAATTTCGTTGACGGCGAATGCCATCGCCACTTTTCCTTCAGGGATTACGAATGCCGCGTTGGAACGCGTGCCAATCTCGCCAGCCAGTTTCTTGTCAATCACCATTGGCGCCAGAATAATTTGCCCAGGATAAATTGCCTGAAGGGTAAGTTTGTCAACGACATCGTCAATTTTAGAAAAGAACGCTTCCGGTGGCAAGGCGGCTTCGGGCCATTCTTTTATGCCCACAGCATCGCTGGTGATGACGGAACGCTCTGGAATTCGCTGAAGTGCCACAACGACCGGTCGGGTCGGGATCACACGGCCCTGTTCCGCTGCGCTACTCAGGACCAGAAAAGAACCTACAGCGGTAATTGCTCCTAAGAGTAAACCAAGAAGGACAAGAATTCTTCCACCACGTCGCATAACTCTCCTTTCTCGATGGCGAGGATACTGTGTCACACTTGCAAGATTATTCTACTCTCTATTGGCGAAATTGGCAAGCGGAGGAAAGATTTCTGCTTGACAGGGTAGCCATTTTGGGATACACTCAAACCGTCAGCCAGATGGATTACGGGAGTTGCGCGAACCTTGTTCGTCCCAGGGGTTCGCGACATTCGCCAGGGAGCGAGCGATGAAAGCGTCGAATTGTTCTGCCTTCATTTGCGGATTGGGACTGTTGGTTTTAGTTTTTGCCGGTGTAGCGTTTTCCGATGTGTCTGCTCAAGAGACAATGACCACAGTGGACACACGTGGTGTGTTCGTGCAGCGTACGCCTCCATCTACGCCAACGGAGGGAGCAACACCGAACTTGACCGCCACGCTCTATTTTACACAGACCCAGACAGCCGTCGCGCAGACCGCTACGGCTGCGGCAACGCAAACCGCAGCGCGCCAGACGGCGATTGTCCAGACCGCCACGGCGGCGGCAACGCAAACCGCCATTGCTGTGGCCACACAAACGGCGGTGCGCCAGACCGTGCTTGCCCAGACTGCCACTGCAGCGGCGCTGCAAACCGCGCTTGCTGCTGCGCAAACGGCAGCCGCACAAACGGCCACTGCGCTTGCACGCATTCCTACCGCGACGCCAATACAACCCACAGCGACTCCGTTGTACACGATTACGCCATTGCTCTCTGGGGGAACGGGCGTGACTGCTACACCGACAGTTACCCCCATTGTTCCAGGCGCGTTGCCCACGACCGGATCACCGTTGACGTGGCTCGTGCTGGGGGGCGTGTTGGTGCTCATCGCCGTGGGGGCGCGGTATCTGCGTGCATCCGCAGGGCATTAACATTGAATCGGGTGATTAAACAATGTGGCGGGTATGTCCGATGGCATACCCGCCACTTGTTTTGTGTGGCGAGTTGTCCACTCGCCTCACTGTCCTTTGAGAATCAAGGGCAGGAATAGACGGCCTGAGGATGGTGGAGGTGTTGGGTTTAACGGATGACCACTCCCAACAGGACCATAGATGTTGTTACTCTCGTTGTTGTTTTTTTCCATCACCAGGCCATACGTATGACTACAATCCAGACCGTTGGGATCCCAACACGTATCCACCTGCGCGTAATACGTGTGTACGCCCGTCGTGGTCACGTAACACTGGAAGGTCAAATCTACGGATTGTCCTGCCCCTAGGTTATACAAAGCGATGTACTGCACGCCTTCTTTTTGAACACCGCTGATGTCCATACAATTCCCGGGCGGATAGGCTTGACTGGGTGGTAGACTCGGATCAATGTAAACATCTACCCAGACATAGTAACTGATGCCGGAAAGAGCGCGTGGAATCAGCAGTCGCGGCAGGGTGCCGGCCCTGGGGCGTGTCGGCGCACTCGCGAGTGTGGAGGGACGGACAAGAGCGCCCGCGCGGGGATTATTAAAGTGTTGTGTTCCAATATTCGACACCCGCACCTGAATCGTTTGTGTGACTGGTCCAGAATTAGCATTGGGAGTCCCAATACCTGCTACAATCAAATCAATGTTCGTTGGTTGAGGTGGGGGATAATAGTTGACCTGAAAAGCATTCAGAATCGGTGTGTAACTTGTATTCTCGGTGGTATAGATCGCACGATACTGAATCAAACTGGCAGTGCGATCAGCAGTGGTAATCTGGAAGGTGGTGGTTATACCGCTGGTGGGTGTGCCAGTAATCAGATTGCCCAGCGTTGTCCAGGGTTTGTTGAGCAAAGTTGCCAGATCGTCTGCCACGCGATACTGCATCGTCAGGGTCATCCCCGTCGTTTGCGTCAATGTAGCATTGACCTGCAAATCAATAATGGCGCGGTTCGTCGCACGATTGATAACGCGCGATTCGTATTTGCCGGTCGGGGCAAAGGTAGAGCCGATACCCGAAGTCGAACCATGAAAGACGGTGGCTTTGGGTTCGACGCCTGAGCCTGAAGGTCCATAGCCACCAATCACGTAGATTTCACCAATGCTGCTGATGACCGAGGCGTGGTATTTGCGTCCTTCGCCAAGTGGATTGGTGGTGATCCACGGAAACGCTAGTTGTCCGACGTACCCCGGCCGTGAGTCAATCAAGCCGGAGCGAACCGTATTCGTGATGGACGCAGCGCCAACACCACCCTGATCTCCGCCAATCGCGTACAGGACGCCGGCGGCTTGCACTGCCGTGTGTCCATAGAGGGGTGCCGGTAACGCGGAAGCCAGATTGGTAGTGAAGGGATTAGCAAGAGAGCCGTTGGCTTGGAATTGGGTATAGTCCACTTGCGCTTTACCGACGGCGTCGCCTTTGTTCTCCAGTCCACCGATGAGGTAGAGCCAATCGCCATTTTCTTCGCTATTCCATATAGCAGTAGCGAACGCGCCGCGCGTGATGGGAGAGGGTGTATCTTCGATCCACGCCCCCAGTGCGCCGTTCGATTGAATGGGCGCGCGGTAAATTGTCCCAATGGGGGTTTTGGTTTCATTGGCGCCGGCGACAACGTAGAGATAGCCCTTGCGTACAAACGCTTGATGCCAGTAGCGTGGATCGCCGGGGGGAGGGCTGGGGGGCATTTCGGCACGATTCCACGCGCCTGCTGGCAGTGTGCCGTTGGCATTGATGGCTTTGTAGAGAATCGTCGAGGTGACTGCTAGCTCGGTGGTCAAGCCACCTAGCACATACAGATAGCCACCGCTTGCAGTCGGCGAAATGACTGCCTGGGTAGAGGCAAGTGGGATGTCCAGTGGCGAGTGACTGGCGGTGAGCCAGCCGGACGCGGCAATCGCACCGGTCATCGTTAAAGTAGCAGTGAAAATTTCGGTGCGTGGATTGCCGAGGTTATCTACGCCACCGATGGCATAGATGGTCTCGCGCCCATTGGCATCACGATACAGCGCAGCAGCCAGTTCCGCGCGCGCCGCCGGCAGGGCATAGGGATCCAACACCCAGGGTGCTGTGAGACCGATGGGAATCAGTTGCACTTCTCCATCACCGATGTTGCGGATGGCAGTGTAGTAGAATGTGCCCTGAGCAAAATCGTTGACCGTTGTTTCGGTGATGGAGCATTTGAGATTATCGCACACTTCGCCTGCAGCGGAGAGGGTGTGAGGTTGGCACCATAGACCAATCAGCGCAATAACAAGTAAGGCACTCGTGCAGAGCAGAAAACGTTTTTGATTATCCATCGGCTTGGTATTATGGCTGCCGGGGCATTGCAGGCAGGTACAAGCGCACACTCGTTTTTGTAACAAGACCTGTCAAGTTGTCACAAACATGACAGGTCTTGCCGTTCTTGCGCAAATTCAATGCGGCAATGCCCCATGGCACTCTAGGGGAGGGACGCCCACACAGATTCGACTGGTTCCCTAGTTACCGCACGTCGGTGTAGTGCCGGCTTTAAGGAACAGGTCGGTGCGATAGGTACCGCTGGCTGTGCCCACGGTGACGGTGGGATTGGAGGCAAGTGGAGGTCCGCCCAGACCATCGGTAAAGACGTTGTAGGTGATGCCATTGATGGTCACGCTCGCAGAGACGATCGTGTAGGTGCCCTCCACCAGGTCACTACCGGTCAAGACAAACTCGCCATTAGCTGATGTGGTCACGGTGCGCGTGGTACCGTTGGGATAGCGCACAGTGACGAATGCCCCTTGCGCGAAGGCTTCGGTCGTGATGACCCGACAGGTTTCTGAACCAATCTGCTGGACGCGTTGCGAGATATGTTGATAGATGCTTGCCATCGTTGCCGCATCGGGGGCATGGAAATAGTATGGCCTGTTTGGATCGGTAGTTGGCGTCGCAAGCGACTGCAAGAATGGCAGCATCGCCGCATTATCGTTCCCGATTGCGATACTGAAGAGAAGCGTGTCCGGTTGGTAATCCACAGGGTTGTAATCACCTTTGGCGATATTGGCTTCGTTCAGCGCATCCTGTTCCGCCGGTTGGTTGCACGCGGGTGCTGGGCTAGTTATGCCGCCGTAACCCGTTATCTTTCCGCTCAGTTGTACGTTTGCCATACCGTCGGATGCAAAGATAATGACCGCCACAGCGTTTGGATCTCGTCCTGCGCCAAGGACTGTTTCACGGCCCACTTTCAATCCAGCGGCGATCGGCGTGTAGCCGCTGGCGGTCAGGCTGTTGATTTTACTGACGATACCTCCTGTGCCGGTGATGTTGGTTGTCAAGCCCAGTTGCACTTGAGCGGTATAGTACTGGGTGGTTGAACCAGAGCGCTCACAACTGTACGAATACCGCGTACCCGATGTTACACGTGGAAAATTGACCAGCGCGGCTTTGTCCCCCAGATCAGGACGCAGATTGTTGTTGAACGCGATGAGGGCTTGTTTGGCGGCGTACAACTTGGTTTTGGTAGGATCGGATGTGGAACGACTGTTCCAATCATCGTTCATACTACCCGATGTATCAATGACGTTGACCACATTCACAGGTACGCGCGTGTACGTCGGTGTGCTTTGCGTCAGCGTCAACCTTTGCAATTTGATGGAGCCGACGAGCGCGCGCTGGGGATTGATGGGCGGACGGACTTTGACGCTGGCAATACCAAAGTTAGCGCACCCACCTTCGGCCGATGGATCTACCCATTTCTGGAATTTCCCTTCGATGAACTTGTCGCTTGGACTAGGATTTTGGGTGGCGCATGTACCGTACGATTGTCCTGCGCCGTTACCAAAGTAAAAGCAAGTGATGCGGAATTTGGCGAATCCGATGATGCGGTAACTGGCGTTGTTTCCTGTGCCCGTGAATCGGTCGTATACTGGCACAACAACGGCAGAGGGCTTGGTACCGTCAATGCGGTCGCGAAGGGCTTGGCGGACTGCATCGCTAGCCGAGATGCCAGTATTACCAGGAATGGTCTCGCTGACTGCCCAGGTGCCACTGATACCACTTTCGGCGTTGTTCATATTATTTGCCAGAACGGCCGCACTGGAGGTTTGTCCGCGCCAGAAAAGCCACCCAAAGTTGCCCGCGCGCGGATAAGGATCCACGTTGCTGTCTCTTTGCCAGATTTTGTACGTGTAGGTCGGATTGTCATCTTCATAGTGAACTTGCATCACACCACTTTGTTGATCAATTGGAAAGTTGCCGCTACTGACAGCGATGGGAAACAGTCCGCTGCCGGTGCAAGCACCCTTGATCGCGTATCCGGCCGATGCACCACTCGTGGGCATTTCCCTGACCCCGACGATGTTGGCAAAATAGGTGTTAAAGGTTTTGTTGCCTTCCACCTGAACACCTATCACGGGGAGTTGGACACCGTTGTAGTTAATCGTCGAGGGTACCCAGCCAGCGCCGTACGAGAGGATGGTATTGTCGCGCACGACGATGTTGTTGCGATTGGCGTCTTGGACGACATAGTAGGCGCGCACCGCGGCGGGATTGATACCGTTCGCACTCACATAGCGATTGATGGCGGCGTTGATTTCGCCGCTGGTTTTACCTTGTGCCAGAGCAAGTGCGCCAGCCTGCGCGCCTGCATCCATCGCGTTTTGGATTTGACGGCGCTGCACGTAGGCGTTACCGGCATCCACCACTAACGCCAAGAGCGCGACAAGTGCGACCAGTGCAAAGGCAATAATCACAATGGATTGTCCCCTGTGGGAGTTGAGTTGGTGTTTCATTTGGCTACCTCCTGGATGGCAGTCATTCGATTGTCATTACCGATTGAGCGTAGATTTGTAGCGTGCCTAAACGGATGGCTGTGTTCCCCAGGATAGGGATACTCACCGTAGGCAGCGGTACGTTGTAGGTGGCAGAGACAGATACCTGTGCACCGATAACCCAGTGTGCGCGATTGCTTGGTTCGACGAGAACGTTGATTTCTCCAATGTTGAGCGAGAAACTTTTTTCTTTGACGTAGGTCTGAACGCCGAGGATGCTGGTAATCCTGTCGCCGTTGTTGAGGCGCGGTGTGTCACAGTTGAGCGAAGGGCAGCGGACGATGACGCCCGCGCCTTCACGCACAGCCAGATTGAGTGTCACATACGAATAGAAAAGAACGGCAAATGCCATTAGCCCGATCAAAAGACCCAGAAAGATGGGAAAGGCAAAGGCAAATTCGATCAACGACTGGCCCTTGTCTGTGGGCTTGAAACCAGAGGGGCGCTTCATAATCTTATCGAATTGGTAGCGAGTAGGTGTAATCCAATTGGTAGTAAGGCGGCAAGCCCATTCGCCATCCGCTACTCCAATCCACATTCCCGAGTACGGCAAAGAACCAATTCGTCCACTGCGCTGGTGACGCACCTGAGCCGGGCATCGGTGGGGTGCCGGGCCGTGCCCGCGGTATAGGCAATGACATATTACTGGTAAAAGTGCGGACGTAATAACTCACACTGACAGTAATCGGACAGCCGGCTTCTTTGCGCGTGGGACAACTCGTTGTTACCGGGCCCAGAATCGGACGGCGTACGGTCAGGGTGTTGGTCAAGACGATTTGTCCGGCACGCAACGGATCGCCAACGACCACGACAACTTCATCGTTCACGCGTTTGACGTATTCGCGCCAGAGGGTACTCCCGCCACCAAAGGGCTGATTGTCTTTTGCGCCAATGCATTGAGGGTTGGGCGTCGCGCCGCATGTTGTATCTGCCAGTTCAGGGTACATCGAAGCGAATACGGTGCCTTCGCGGGTCGCGTTCACCAGGGAAAGATAAGATGCAAAGATGACTCCGAATTCAATCAACGCGAAAATAATCAGCAGCAAAAATGGAATTGCTACTGAGATTTCCAGGAGACTTTGACCTGTGTTTTCACACCGCTGATTCGTACCCTTTTGACACTCTAAAGACATACCACCAAGCATACGTGATACGGCACAAGGGGGGCAAGTCTTATGCGCTTACCCCCCTTTTTGTTTAGTGAAATATGATGAAAAAATTAGCGTACGATAATCGGAAGGGATATGAGCGTGGACCCTATCTGGGATAGGGCCCAGAGTGACAGGTTGCGGATTATGTGCCGCCCATGCCACTGGTGATCCTGGAGAAGATATTGGCGATCTGCGGACCCAACAGGGTCAAAATCGCGATGACGACGATAGCCACCAGGACCAAAATCAACGCATACTCAACCAAGCCCTGACCTTCTTCGCGCGGGAGATACATTCTTTTTCACCTCCTTTCTCTAGAGTTTATTGGTCTTGCTTTGCCCCCATTATACCTTCATATGCCAGAAATTGCAATAGGAGAGCGGTACTGTGTTTTGGGAGAGGGTATTTGTCTTCTCCTGTTGATGCCTGGCGGGGCGTACAGACACACCGATTATACCACGTTTTTGAGTTAAAATGGATAAACAAGCGTTACGGTTTGATAACGATTGCATAACAAGGTGGTTACGCCAGTGGTAGTTCTACCCACACTTTGGTACCGCGCCCTGTACTGCTCTGGAAACGTATCTTGCCACGGAGCATTTGCAGTCGTTTTTCCAGATTGACCAGGCCCGAACTACCGCGCTGTCGCATAGTCGTGAGAACGGCTTCCACGTCAAAACCACTCCCATCGTCCTCGACGACGACCACGACGGGATCGTTCTGTAAATCGAGTGTGACCTGTACGCGCGCGGCGTGGGCATGCCGCGCGACGTTATTCAATAGTTCTTGCACGGTGCGAAAGATCGCCACCTCCAGATGGGACGGCAGGGCGGTTTCGCCCTGTGTGGTGAGGTGAGTGGCAATGCGATGCTTGGTTTCGAACGTCTGGACATAACGCTTGAGCGTGGGAAGCAAACCCAGATCGTCCAGCATCATCGGGCGCAAATCGAAGATGAAATCGCGAATACGTTGAAAGGTGGCGTTGGCGGCGCTTTTGAGATTGGCAAGTTCGGCGCGCGCTCTGGCAGGATCCGCATCAAAGAGCCGTTCGACGATTTCGGCTTGCAGAATCAAGTTGGTCAAGGATTGGGCAGGGCCATCGTGCATCTGGCGAGAAAGGTGTTGGCGTTCCAGTTCTTGCGCTTGAATGATCTGGATGATGGAGGACTGGTCGGTCTCGCGCGTCTCGCTGCGCCCCAGGGATACGGCAGATGAGGCTTCTACGAGTTGGTGCGCGAACATTTTGACGCGCTCGAGTTGGGCGCGATAGCGCTGGATCATCCGTTGTTTGTTCTGAAGTTGCTCGAGTTGACTGCGCATCATAAACGCGCGCAGTTGGACATCTTGCGCGCTGAGATAGGCACTCTTGATGTCTTCACGCGAATAGGCTTCGAGATTCGCGTCCAACTGGCGCAAGCGCACGGTGATTTCGTTCTGCCGCTGTTGCAGTTTGTCAATCTCGCCGGTCGTCTGGCGGATGAGCACATCAATCTCGCGCGCTTCGCTTTCCAGTTGCGCGCGTTCTTTGTCAATCTCTTCGGTGAGGGACGTGGGATCGGGAAGAGGTGTCGGCATAGGTTCAACCTCGCAACGCACACAGCGCTCTGTCCTACGGTGTATCGTGCAAGCGAATCCACCCGCGTTTGAGCGCGTACACCGCCGCTTGTGTGCGATCATTCACGGCGAGTTTGCGTAGAATGGACGTCATATGATTCTTGACGGTCTGGCAACTGATACCCAGTTGACGCGCGATTTCCTTGTTGCTTTTGCCATGCGTGATGTGGGTCAAGATTTCCATTTCGCGCGCCGAAAGAGGATGGAACACGAGTTCGGCATCATCGGTGACAGCCAGCGGTGTTTGAGTGAATTGATGGATGAGCCAGTTTGCTACCTGGGGCTTGGCAAGCACCGCATCGTTGAGGACGTATTTGCCTTCACGGACCTGATGAATCGCGCGAATCAATTCTTTGGGGTCAACATCTTTGGGAAAATAGGCAGAGCCACCTGCCCGAATCGCGTGGAGCATTTGCTCATCATCGTGATAGGCGGTCAGGATAATCACAGCAATATCCTCGTTCGACGCGGTCAATTCGCGCGTCACCTGCAAGCCGTTGAGGTTCGGCAGGTTGACGTCCATCAAGATGACCTGTGGCTTGAGTTTACGCGCTTTGTCGAGGGCTTCTTGACCGTTTGTGGCTTCACCAACAATTTCAAGGTCGGGTTCCAATTCCAGAACACGATGCAGACCGGCGCGAAAGAGAGGATGATCGTCCACAATCATTACCCGAATTCGATGCGCTGCTGCACGTGCATTTTTCTTTTTTGCGCTCGAGACAGTTTTCATACCATCCTCCACCTACGACCGTCGCGTCGCACCCGAATACTCTTCGCCTGTGCTCAAGTATAACAGAAAATCACCGAGACTGCAAGGTGGGAGGTGATCACTTTCCCCCACTTGCCACAAATTCTATTTTGACTACAATGACACGCGTGCAATTTCCGCGACGCAGTGGCATTCTCCTGCACCCTACTTCACTCCCCGGTCGCTCTGGCATTGGCGATTGGGGTGACGCGGCGTATCGCTTTGTAGATTTTCTGGCGCGCGCGCGCCAAACGTACTGGCAGGTGCTTCCGCTCAGTCCAACCGCGTTTGGCGATTCGCCATATCAATCGCCAGCGACGTTTGCGGGCAATCCGCTCCTCATCAGTCCCGAAAAACTTGTTCAAGCGGGACATCTCGCGCGCGACGAGGTATTGAGCGTTCCCGATTTTCCACCTGACCGCGTGGACTATGGGCGCGTGACCGCGTTCAAAAACAATCTGCTGGATCGCGCGTACGCAAATTTTCGCGCGCACGCGCCACGCGAACAGCGCGACGCGTTTGCGCACTTTTGTCGTACCCACGCCGCGTGGCTCGATGAGGTCGCGCTCTTTCTCGCGCTCAAGGACGCGCACGCGGGGCGCGCCTGGTACGAATGGGAACCCGAACTCGTGGCGCGCCAGCCGAAGGCACTCGCACGCGCGCGCGCGGCGCTCGCTGAAAAAATCGAAAACCAAAAGTATCGCCAGTGGCAATTCTTTGAGCAATACCTCGCGCTCAAACGTTACGCCAACGCGCGTGGCATTCGCATCATCGGTGATGTGCCGATTTACGTTGCGCTCGATAGTGTGGATGTGTGGGCGCACCCGGAACAATTTTTGCTCGATGCAAACTTGCGTCCTCTCGCCGTGGCGGGGGTGCCGCCCGATTATTTCAGTCCCACCGGGCAACTGTGGGGCAATCCGCTCTATCGCTGGCACGTGATGGCGCGCGATGCGTACGCGTGGTGGCGCGCGCGTTTCCAGATGGCGTTCACGCTGGCGGATGTGGTGCGCGTGGATCACTTTCGCGGTTTTTACAACTTTTGGCAGGTGCCCGCTGGCGAGCCAACCGCGGTTAACGGTCGCTGGGTCAAGGGACCGGGCAAAGCGTTTTTTCGCGTCATCACCCGCGCGCTGGGCGAGGTCGCCATCATTGCCGAGGATTTGGGCGAGTTCGATGAGGCGTCGCGCGCCGGCGTGGACGCCTTGCGCGCCGAGTTTGGTTTTCCGGGGATGAAGGTGTTACAATTCGCCTTCGGTGGCGATGCGACGAATCCGTTTTTGCCGCACAACTATACGCGCGATTTCGTTGCCTACACCGGCACACACGACAACGATACCACTGTGGGCTGGTACACCGTCACCTCGTCGGAAGCGGAACGCGCGCACGCGCGCTGCTACTTGAATTGCGATGCTTCCAACATCGCCTGGGATTTTCTGCGCGCGGTGTGGAGTTCGGTGGCGCACACTGCCATCGCGCCGATGCAAGATGTATTGGCGCTGGGGCACGACGCGCGAATGAATCACCCGGGCACCTTTAGCGCGCGCAACTGGGCATGGCGAATGTTGCCCGAGGCGTTAACCGACGATCTTGCTGCGCGCCTCGCCGACTTGACGACGCTCTACGGGCGCGCCTGAACACTGAACACTGAACACTGCATACTGCGTATTGCGTATTGCATAAATGGAGGAACAATGCTTTACGGCACAAGTGGCAAAATCCTGCGCGTTGATCTGACGCATCGGACGACGCGCGTCGAAACGTTTGACGAAGCGTTTTACCGTCTCTATCCGGGCGGCAAAGCGCTGGCGGCATACATTTTGCTGCGCGAGTTACCGCGCGGCACCGAGCCGTTCGACCCGGCGAATCTTTTGATTTTCGCGAACGGTGTGTTGACCGGCGCGCCCTTTTCGACGGCGACGCGCTTTAGCGCGGTGGCGCGCTCGCCGCTCACGTACGCCTATGGCGAATCGGAAGCGGCAGGCTATTGGGGTCCCGAACTGAAAAACGCCGGCTGGGAAGCGATCGTTATCACAGGTCGCGCCGAAGCGCCGGTGTACCTGTGGATTCACAACGAGCACGTCGAGATTCGCGACGCGCGTCATCTGTGGGGACGCGAGCCGTACGAGGTGCAAGAGACGATTCGCGCGGAACTGGGCGACAAACTGATTCGCGTGTTGCAAATCGGTCTGGGCGGCGAAAATCGGGTGCGCTTTGCCGGGATGACGAATGAACTGCGGCACTTTGCCGCGCGCGCCGGCATCGGCGCGGTGATGGGGTCGAAGCATTTGCGCGCAATCGCTGTGCGCGGCACCGGACGCTACGCCGATTGGGCGTACGATGCGAAAGGTGTTGCCGCGCTGGGACCTGTGCTAGCGAAACGCGTCAAAGAGCATCCCCAATCGTGGGACTTGCAAAACAAAGGCACGCCTGGCTTGGTCGAAGGTTTGAACGCGGCGGGCATTTTGCCCACGCGCAACTTTCGTCAGGGTGCGTTTGAAAGCGTGGACAAGATCAAGTGGGAAGCGTACGAAAAGGAATTGCTCACCGCGCGTCGCACGTGCTACGCGTGTGCAGTGCGTTGCAAGCGTGAAGTCAAGGTAGAAGATCGCTATCAGGTCAGCGATGCGTACGGCGGACCCGAATACGAATCGCTGGATGGGTTTAGCGCGAATTGTGGCGTGGACGATTTGCAAGCCGCCGCCAAAGCCAACGAGTTGTGCAATCGCTACGTTCTCGACACCATCTCGTGCAGTTCCACGATTGCGTTTGCGATGGAATGCTTTGAGCACGGCTTGATCGGTTTGAAAGAGACCGGCGGCATCGAGTTGCGTTTTGGCAATGCCGAGGCGATGCTCAAGATGATTGAACTCATTGCGCGACGCGAGGGCATCGGCAATTTGCTGGCGGAGGGTGTCAAGCGCGCGGCAGAGGTGATTGGTGGCGATGCGCGCTATTTCGCGATGCACGTCAAAGGTCAAGAGTTGCCGATGCACGACCCGCGCGGCAAAGTCGGTGTGGGGCTGGGGTACGCGGTCAACGAAGCCGGCGCCGATCATCTCACGTCGGTGCACGATCCGATGATTGCGAATCCCGATTCAGTGGGCTTTAAGGGTGCCGCGCCGCTCGGCATCGAACCGGTCCCACCGCGTGAACTGAGCGCGCGCAAAGCGCGCAACTATTACCTCGTCGAAAACTGGGTGAGTGCGGAAAAGGTGACTGGGATGTGCTTTTTTGGTCCTGCACCACGTTCGTTCATCCAGATAGATGAACTAGTGAACGCGTTGCGCGCGGCGACGGGCTGGGACATTACACTGCAAGAGGTATTACGCATCGGTGAACGTGCGACGAATCTGGCGCGCGCGTTCAACGTGCGCGAGGGATTTTCGCGCAAGGACGATGTGCTGCCCGAACGTTTGCACCAGCCGCTCGAAAATGGCGCGCTCGCTGGCGTAGCCATCCCCAAAGCCGAGTTCGAGGAAATGCTGACGCACCTGTACAAATTCAAGGGTTGGGATCCGCAAACGACCATGCCCACGCGCGAAAAATTGCGCGAACTGGGAATCGAGTGGGTGGCGGATCTGCTGGAGCACAAGTAGATGCACCTGCACCTCGCGGGACATCTGGCGTGGTACGATACGCAAAAACGTTCGCGTTTGATCATTCAACTGGCAGAGCCGGTCGGGTTGAGTGATCTGTTGCGCGATCTGGGGATTCCCATCGCCGAGATTGCTGTGGCGACGGTGAATGGCGTGGTGGTGGAACTGGAAACCGCGCGCGTGTCGAACACGGATCGTGTCGAGTTGTTTCCACCGGTCGGAGGAGGCTAGTTCATCGTCTTGCAAAATTTCCTTGTGCGGTTTCTCGTCTTCCTCTGTGGTTTTGCGACGATGGGCGTCGAGATGGCGGCGTCGCGTCTCTTGCGTCCCTTCTTCGGCGATTCGATTCTGGTCTGGGCGAACATCATCGGCTTGATTCTGATTTACCTCACGCTGGGCTACGCTGCGGGAGGGCGCTGGGCAGATCGCGACCCGCGCGCGGTCACGCTCTATCGTCTCGTCGCGGTAGCCGGGTTCACGCTTGGCATTCTGCCGTACCTCGCGCGTCCCTTCTTGCACCTTGCCATTCCCGCACTACAACGCTTTGACGCCGGGTTGGGATTCACCTCGTTCGTCGGAACCCTCGTCCTCTTCAGCGCGCCGGTCACTTTGCTCGGCTGCGTGTCGCCGTTCGCGATTCGTCTGTGCACGCGCGCGGTAGCATCGGCAGGCGCGACGGCGGGCACACTGTACGCGCTCTCGACGTTCGGTAGCATTCTCGGTGTGTTCGTCACCGTGTTTGTGCTGTTCGAGTGGCTCGGCACGCGCGCGACCTTTGTGGCGTTTTCGCTCGCGCTGCTTGTCAGTGCCGTTGCGGGCATTGTGCGCGAGTGGGGCATCACGCGCGCGCTCAAGTACCTCGTGCTCCTCGCGATCATCCTTCTCCTCGCCGCGCTCGATTCGAGTGGTGTGATCAAAACCACGCCGGGCTTGGTTGCGGAAATCGAATCGCCCTACCACTACATTCAAGTTGTTGACGATGCCGGCGGTTGGCGCTTGCTCACGGTCAACGAAGGTGAAGCGTATCAATCGGCGTATCATCCCGAGCGCGTGTTGACGAACAGCATCTGGGATTTGTTTTTGCTCGCGCCGTACTTTGCTACGTCGGAGCCGCCGCGCAGTTTACTCGTGATTGGTCTCGCGGCGGGAACGACGGCGCGCCAGTACACGCTCCTCTATGGCGCGATTCCGATAGACGGTGTGGAACTCGATCCTGCGATTATCGCGGTGGGACAAGAATATTTTGCGATGACGCAGCCGAATCTGCGCGCTATCGCAGACGACGGGCGTAACTTTGTGCAGACGCGCGCCGCGCAGTACGATGTGATTGTGATTGACGCGTATCGTCAGCCGTACATTCCGTTTCATCTGACGACGGTGGAATTTTTCCGCGCGACGCGCGCGCGTCTCACCGCGCGTGGCGTCGTTGCGGTGAACGCGGCGCACACGCCGACGGACTATCGGCTGGTGGACGCGCTGGCGGCGACGCTGCGCGCGGTGTTCCCTGGTGTTTATCTCATTCCACATCCCAACAACGCCAACACGCTCATCGTCGCTACACTTGAACCGACGCACCTCGACGACGTACGCGCGCGCCTTGCGCGCGTGACCGAACCGCACGTGCAGGCTGTGGCGGAGCAGGCGTTGCCGACGATTCGCGTCGCGACCGCCACCGCACCGATCTTTACGGATGATCGCGCGCCGGTGGAGCATTTGATTCACGACATTATTTTGCGCTACGCGCTGGGTCGGTGAATGTTCAATTGAGTAGAGGCGAGGCTTGACCCCACT
>Ga0209101_1000330_pt1 | contig 39786 bp, 24 predicted proteins | sample ConPoolayeCmetaG_FD_185481 | JGI IMG/M metagenome (GOLD analysis project Ga0209101, IMG submission 185481) | Hot spring microbial mat communities from California, USA to study Microbial Dark Matter (Phase II) - Cone Pool mat layer C metaG... ...
CTCCGGCAGGCAATCCTTGTCCGAATCGGTTCAATGGGTTAAAATGTCACTTTATCAGGCCCACCGAAAGCTGTCCCGCTATCAGCGGAAACTACCGCAATGGCCGGATCCGTTCCTCCATATAAGCGCCAATACAACAGGTGAACAATGGATCACAAATATCTAAATCCTCTTCGTCAAACACGCCTGATGGCCAGATTATCTGTTCTGGCCTTCGTGTTTGTTGCCTACGCGCTTCAGACATCCACTCTGACCCTCCAGAGCATGTGGTTTGACGAGATCATGGCCCTGGAGTACACAAAGGGGAGCTTCACTGAGACAGTACGTACCATCGTCCAACCGCATCACAATGGCCCTCTCTTTTACCTTTTGCTTTTCTGGTGGCGTCATCTGGCGGGCAGCTCAGATTTCGCGGTGCGCTTCCTCTCCGTCTTTTGCGCTGTGTTGACCATACCGCTTCTATTCCAGTGGACCAGTAAACTGCTGAGCAGACGTGCTGGTGTTGCAACGGTGTGGCTGTTCGCCTTTTCGCCTTTTGTCCTCTGGCTTGCTCAGGAAGCTAAGATGTACGCGCTGCACGTGTTGGTTGCGGTGGCATCCAGTCTGATGCTTCTTGAGGCATTCCGCAAGGGGGGGGGGTGGCGCTGGCTTATTTATGCGTGCCTGACCTCCGCAACACTTTACAGCCATTTTTTCGGCGCGTGTCTGGTCGCTGCTCAGGGAATCATGGCATTGCTCCTGGGATGGCGGAGATGGAAGCGGCTGTCCTCTTATGCGACAACGATGACCCTGCTGGCGCTTTTGCACCTTCCACTGGTCCGATATGCCTGGCAGACCCTGAAGAACTATCAGCCCAGGGATATATGGCGCGGTTTTGTGCCCCTGCACCGTATGTTTCCCGATGCGGTTGGTTACTACTTCTACAACCTCCCCCGGGAGTGGATACCGGGGCCACGATTGCTCTTTCCTGTGGTATTGGTGTGCACAGGTGGCTTGCTGCTGACACTCCATATGCTTCGCTCTCGCAGGCGGGATGGTGGCGTGATGCTGTTGCATGCCTTCGCACCAATGCTGATCTACTACGTTATCTCTTTTCGCATTCCGGTATACTGGGCCAAATACCTCTCCGCAGTTATGCCCGCCTTTTTCGCGCTTGTGGCATGGGGCATAGAGAGGCTCGCACGCTTCTGGCGACCGGCAGGCCTGCTGATCCTGCTCCTGGGTGCGCTGATGACCAGGAGTATGGTACGCTTCTTAACCGACCCTGTAGTGCAAAGAGACAACTGGCGCTTCGCAGCCGATTACGTGGCTGCCCACGAAGGGACAAATGACTCAGTGCTCATCTTCGCTCACTATACCAGATTCGCTTTTCTGCGCTACTACCACGGGAAGTCGGATGTGCGCGGCTTCGGCGGCGATCCCAACGACCCCTGGCCGGTCTATCAGAAGCATGCGGAGCGATATGACCGTTTGTGGCTCATTTTGAGCCACGATCAGGCTATGGCTCCTGGACACAGGCTTCACGAGGTGGCAGCATCCGCTTTTCCTGTAATCACCGAGCATTTCCCCAGCAGTGGAAGGATCCGCATTATCGGTTACCAGATGCGCTACGAGTACCCGGCATTGCCTGCTCAGGCTATCCCTCTCGATGTGCGCTTTGACAACGGGCTGCACCTGGTCGGCTATTGGGTTGATGCCAGGGATTTGCCGGCTACCGAGCGCATCTCTCATCCGCCCAGCAATTGGCTCCATGTAGTGCTATACTGGCAGCGGGAGCCGCAAATAGACCCCTCTCCTTTCCGACCTCTGGTGCGGCTGGTGGATGCTTCCTTCAACGTTTGGGGCGGAAATATGGAGCGCCGCCCGGATTTGTTCGACCGCTACCCGCCAGATCAATGGTCGCCTGAAGCAGTGGTCGAAACTCACTTCGACCTTAACCTGAATCCCATCACCCCGCCCGGAAAGTATCAGCTCGAGGTCAGCCTGGCAATCGAGGGAGACGAGCAACGGCGGGTGAGCGTGGCAAATCCGACTCCTGGCATGCCAGCGGACCGCTTTCTATTTGAGACAATCCACATAATTCCTCCGAAGTACTGAGCCTGCTATGAATCGCAAAACTTTTGGTGAACTCGCAGTTGGGGTGGCGGTACTGTTCGTGGCGGCAGCCTTGCGGATGGTGGCACTGGGGCAGGTGCCGCCGGGTCTCTATCACGATGAGGCCTATTACGGCCTGGACGCCGTGGACGTGCTGCACGGAAAACTGGCACTCTATTTCCCGGCCAACAATGGGCGGGAGCCGCTGTTCATCTACCTGGTGGCGCTGGCAATTGCTGTGCTGGGGAAAAGCCCTTTCGCGCTGCGGCTGGTCTCCTGTTATGTGGGCCTGCTGACCGTGGCGGCGACCGGAGCGGCGGGGCGGGCGCTCTTTTCGCGGCGGGTGGGACTGTTGAGCGCAGCGGTGCTCGCGGTGACGCTCTGGCACGTGCATCTCAGTCGGGTCGGGTTCCGGGTGGGCACACTGCCGTTGTTGATAGCGCTGGCAATGTGGCAGGCGGCAAGATGCAGGAGGCAGGAGGCAGGAAGCAAGAGGCAAGAGGCAGGAAGCAAGAGGCAAGAGGCAGGAGGCAGGAGGCATTGGGTGGCGGCAGGGGTGTTGTATGGGCTGTCGTTCTATACGTACACGGCGGCCCGCTTTACGCCGGTTGCGTTGGCTCTCTTCGGAATCTATGCTCTGGCGACAAAACCGCAAATATGCAACACGCAATACGCTGTACGTTTTGGCCTGGCAATCCTTGTCACTATGGCAACTATCGCTCCATTGGCCGCATACACCGTGCTGCACCCGGATGTAGTGTTGGGCCGGCCGGGGCAGGTTTCGATCTTCAGTCCGGCGATCAACGGCGGTAATCTATGGGGCGCGCTGGCCAGGAGCACACTGCGCACGCTGGGGATGTTCTTCGTGCGCGGGGACCGTATCTGGCGGCATAACGTACCCTGGCGACCGGTGTTCGATCCGCTGCTGGGGGTAGCGTTTGTGGTGGGGGCTGTCGTTGCATTGCGCCGCGCGCGCCGCGATCTGGCCTGCGGTTTTGCGGTGATCTGGACAGCGGTAATGGTGCTGCCCACGCTTCTGGCCGAGGATGCACCACACTTTTTGCGGGCGGCAGGGGTCTTGCCGGTGGTGGTGTTTTTGCCGGCGTTGGGGTTAGACTGGATGGCCGGGTTTGTAAGCAGGCGGGCTGGCAGGTCGCTTTTCGGCATTGGGCGGTGGTTCGTTTTCGCGCTGTTCATTGCCTCTGGCCTGGCCAGTACGGTGTGGGCTTATTTCGGCGAGTATGCCCGCGACCCGATGACCGGCTATTGGTTCGAGGATGGAGCCGTGGCGCTGGCCGGCCGGATCAATGAATTCCTGGGCCAGGGATGGAACAGAGACGCCGGGGATCAGAAAGGCGGAGGAGCAAAGGTATATGTGGACCCGGTGCTGTGGGAGGAGTGGCCGCAGATACGTTTTCTTGCTGCTGTGCCGGAAGCAATCGAAGTGAGGCTGGAGCCAGCGACCGATCTCCAGTCCCCATCCTCCAGTATGGCCGTCTTTGCCTGGCCCTATGGCAACTGGCAGCGCGCCTGGGCGCTCCTGCCGGCACCGGCCGAGGTCATCGCCGAAGAAGGGCCGCTTTCGCAGGGCGATCGCGATCCGGCTCCCTACACGACTTTTGTGGCGCTCTTTGCCCTACCCCCAGACACCACAACGCCGGCGCTGGCCCGCTTTTCCGGTGGAGTCGAGTGGCTCGGCGCGGAGGTGACGCCGACAAAAGACGGGCGGTTACGCGTGCGGTTGCGCTGGCGGGCGATAGCGCCGCTGGCGGAGGATTACACCGTCTTTCTGCACTATCTTCGGGACGGCGAGAGGATCGCGCAGGCTGATTCCCGGCCCGCTGGCGGCCTGTATCCCACCACCCGCTGGCGGCCCGGCGACGTTATCAACGACGATCACTTCATCGCGGGCGCAGGTGCGCCACAACCGGGACGCGACGCACTCCTGTTGGGCTTCTGGCAGCCGGAGAGCGGTGTCAGGTTGTACCTGCTTGATGAGGCAGGGAATCCGGCAGGAGACTGGATCGAGGTGGCGGTTGAATAGGCAGATCGCATGTTGCAAATTGTATATTGCCCGGTTGACGCTGGTGGGAATCGCGCTGTTGGCCGCGCTGCCGCTTTGGGGACCAGGCATGGTCAACACGCGTGGCGGCGGCGATAGCCCGTTTCTGCTCCTGCGGACTCATCAGATGGTCGCCAACCTGCGTGCAGGCGTCTTCCCCGTACGCTGGATGCCCGACGCAGCCTACGGCCTGGGCTACCCGTTCTTCAGCTACTACGCGGCGCTGCCCTATTACCTGGTCGGGCTGCTCGTGCTGGCCGGCCTGGACATCCTGACGGCGATCAAAACCGTACAGACGCTGGGTTTCATCGCAGCGGCGCTGGCGATGTACGGCTGGATGTATCGCCTGACCGGTAGCCGCCCCGCTGCGTGGCTGGCGGCGGTCGCCTACACCGTCGCGCCGTTCCACCTGGTCAACGTCTACGTGCGCGGCGATTCGCTCTCGGAGTTCTGGGCATTCGTGTGGTACCCGCTGATCTTGTGGGGGGTGAAACGAATCGGCGAACCAGCGAGTCAGCGAGTTGCCAGTTGTAAGTCGCAAATCGCGGCGGTCGCGCTGGCATATGCCGGGCTGATCCTGACGCACAATATCTCCGCTTTTATTTTTACGCCATTTGTGCTCCTCTACCTCTGGCTATCCTGGCTCAGGCGAAACAGCAATCTCCGGGGCTTGCTCATTGGACACGGCGCACTGTTTGTGGGGGTTTTGCTTTCGGCCTGGTTCTGGTTGCCGGCAGTGTCCGAACTCGATTACGTGCAACTGGGGCCCTCGGTGGGGATTTCTCCGCAGGACTATTTCCATTACAGCCAGCATTTTCGCACCCTCAACCTGGTGCAGTGGACGCCGTGGTTCGATTACCAGGTCGCACCCAATCTGACGGACCGCTCGCCGTTTGCAATGGGATTGGCACAGGCGCTGTTCACCGTGGCAGGAGCGGTGATCATGGTCGTGCGCGCGTTTCGTCGAGGTTGGGAAACCCATGGGATTTTCGTCCTGCTGGGCCTGCTGATTTCGACAGCAATGATCACACCGCTGTCGAAGCCATTATGGGATCACCTGCCGTTCCTGTCCGTCGTTCAATTCCCGTGGCGTTTCCTCTCGGTACAGGCGCTGTTCACGGCGGCGGCGACGGGATGGATGGCGAATCAACAGGCCTGCAGGTCGGCGAAGAAATCGAACCTGGTCCTTTGGTCTTTGGCCGTTCTGATTGCTGCGTTACTCATTGCTTCTACACTGCTCCCGTTGCGCCCTGAGCGGCTGCACATCGGGCCGGATGACGTGACTGTGGAGCGGCTGCAATTGTACGAGTTGTTCACGGGCAACATCGGCACGACGATTCGCTACGAATGGCTGCCCAATACGGCCAATCCGCGCCCTTACACTTCGGATGCGTTGGTCGAGCCGGACGCTCCGCCGCGCGCGATCCCTTTGGATGGCGCCACGCTCGACGCCGCGCTGGTCGAGCGCAGGCCCACACGCCAGACCTGGCAGGTGTGGGGCGAGGGTGGGAGAATCGCGTTCCCGCTCCTCTACTGGCCCGGCTGGGAGGCGCGGGTGGATGGCAGGCGGGCAGAGGTATGGCCGGTGGAAGGCTCCGGTTACCTGACGCTGGAGGTGCCACCGGGGGAGCATACCGTCGCCTTGCGCCTGGGCCGCACGCCGGTGCGGGCGGTTGCTGAAGGGGCGTCGTTGATCGCCGTGCTGGCACTCCTGGTAGTCGTGGTTTCGCAGGTTGTGGATCGGCGGGTCAGCGAGTCGGCGAAGCGGCATGGGCCGTTCGCCATTTGTTCATTGTTCATTGTTTCATTGTTCATCCTGCTCCAGGGGCGTGGTGGCTATGGGAGCGACCAGGACCTCACGATGGACTTTCACCTGATGCCGTACCTGCACCACAACCCGGAGGGCGTGGATTTCGGGAGCGCGCGCCTGGCCGGATACGCTTTCTCGGCGGAGACGTTATCCCCCGGCGACACGCTCACCGTCACGCTGGATTGGGTCGGGGTGACCGGGGCAGCCACAGCCACCGTGCGTCTCGTTTCCCCTGCCGCCGTGCGCTATCAGGTTGAGCCATTGGCTGAAGCTACAGTCCCCCTATCCTCCTATCTCTCAGTTCCCTTGTCCCTGCCGGCGGACACCCCACGCGGTCTATACCTTGTGCAATTGGAGGCTCAAGGCATAACCGAATATCTCCGGCCGGTGCGCGTTCTTCGCAGCCCGGCGCTCCCCGATAACGCGGCGGTGCTCGCCTGCTTTGGCCCGGTGATCCGCCTGCATACTGCCACTATCACCCAAACTGCAACGGACCGGCTGGCCGTGAGCCTGGCGTGGTCGACAGCGCGACCCATCGCGGCAAACTATGGCATCTCGCTGCGGCTGTTGGACTCCGCCGGCCAGACGGGCCTTCAGTTCGACACCCAGCCCGGCTACGGCTTCCTCCCCACCAGCCTGTGGCGGCCTGGGGAACTGCTCACTGACCGCTATTTGCTTGCTCTGCCGGATGACCTTGCCCCAGGCGGTGGCTACCGGCTGCAAATCGTGCTCTATCAGGTGGCGACGCTCGCCCCGTTGGGACAGGCGACGGTTGGCGAATTTGCGCTGCCGCTGGAGGGGCCGTTCGAGGCGCGGCCCGCACCGCGTAGTTTTACCCTCCCACACCTGGAGAACCCGCTGGGAGTGGATTTCGGCGGACAGGTGCGGCTGGCCGGTTACGACCTGAAGCAGGACGACAGCCTGCGCCTGACCCTGTGGTGGCAGGCGCTCCAGCATCCGGCCGGCGATTACATCGTGTTCGTGCACCTGTTCGATCCGGAGACGGAGGAGATTCTCGCCCAGAGCGACGCGATGCCGCGCGGAGGGACGTATCCGACCTCGTGGTGGCAGGCCGGCGAGGTGGTGAGCGAGACGGTGACGCTACCGTTGGCCGGTGTGCCACCGGGAAAGTACCGGCTGGCGGCAGGGTTGTACGACCCGACAGGGCGTCTGCCCGCCGTCGGCGCTGACGGCCGGCGTCTGGCCGATGATCGCCTGGTCTTGCCGGTGGAGATTGTAAGGTAGAGGTGAGATGTACGATCTGCAACAGTGGCGGGCAGCAGTGCTGGAACATCTGGAGCGGGGTGGCCCCACCTGCCGGCACGCTGCACAATACATCCGCGAGCATAAAATCGAAATCGGTTTCGCCCGCCAGAGTACCCGGGCACGCTGGACGTTAAGCAAAAAGATCGAATTGAACTCCAGGTATTATTCTCTTGCTACTGATCCGGCAAACGTGGACCTGCTGAGCGCTGTCGTCCATGAGGCCAGACACCTCGCACAGGGCATCGCACTGGCGCTCACGGTATGGGGAGAGGTCGGGGGATGGAAGGCGGATTACGATGCAGCGGCCGAACTGCACGCTCCGATCAGGGATGTCCACTGGGAAGCTGTAGCCCGGGTTCTCGAGCCGCCAACAGATGATGATCTGCGGCGGGCGCGGAGGGAGATGTTAGCACTGGCCGGCTGGCGCTATCTGGTATGGTTGCTGCCACTGCGGCCCAACTGGTGGACACGCCTCGTCGCATGGCTCGCAGGCATGTTCTGGAGGTAAGGGAAACTGTGCGCAGGCACCTCCTGGCCGCTGTATTACTCCTGCTGTGCCTCTTCGCCCAGGCGATGGTGCACGCACGCAACGCCTCGCTCACGTTCGACGAAGGGCCGCATCTGGCGATCGGCTACGCCACGCTGCGCACCGGCGACCTGCGCCTCCAGCCGGTGCACATCCACCCGCCACTGGCGAACGTCCTGGCCGCCGCGCCCCTTTTGCTCCAGCACGACCTGCCCGATCCGCGCACGGTAGGCGGCTGGGAGATCGCAAGCCTCTCGGCGGTCACCGACGCGGTAGTGTGGCAATATCCCCATCCCAGACGGATGGCCCTGGCGGGGCGTTTCCCTGTCATCTTGATGGCGCTGCTGCTGGGCGCGATTGTCTGCCGCTGGGCTACCGATCTCTCAGGGCCACGAGCCGGCCTGCTCGCATTATTTCTCCTGGCCTTTGATCCAAACACCATTGCTCACGGTTCGCTTATCACCACCGATATGGCCGTCGTGCTGTGGGGGACGATGGCGCTGTTTCTGACATGGCGCTATTTGCGGGGCGAGGGCGAGCACAAGGTGGGCAACCACAAGGGGGGCGACCACAAGAGTTGCCCCTACATCATGGGGGCGGGGGTGGCGTTGGGGCTGGCGCTGGGGTCGAAGGTCTCGGCCCTCTCGCTTGTGCCGGTCCTGGGGCTGCTGTGGCTGACGGGGCCGCGCCGTCTTGCGCTGCGGAGGCGTTTGCTCAGCACTGCGGGTGCTGCAGTGCTGGCAGCTCTGGTGTTGTGGGCCGTCTATGGCTTCGAGGTACGACGGTTGCCCGGGATGCCCTTCCCGCTTCCGGCGGCCACGCACATCGCAATCTATCGTTCGTTACAGGAGCACTATGCCCTGGGGCATCCCGCCTTTCTATTGGGGCAAAATCGCGATCACGGCTGGTGGTACTACTTTCCGGTGGCGTTTGTGCTGAAAACTCCATGGCCCACTTTGTTGCTGCTGGTAGCCACAGCCATCATCGGAATCAGCGAGTCAGCGAATCACGAAATATCCAACTGGCAACCCACAATTCGCCGCTGGGGGTCGTTGGTACTGTTCCCCATCGTCTATGTCATCTCGTCGTTTTTCAGCAGTGTCAACATCGGCTACCGCCACGTGTTACCCCTGTTGCCCTTTGTGTTCATCGTCACATCTGCCGTCACGGCACACGGAACACGAAATACGAAATACGTATTGCGTATTGCGTATTGCGTATTCCGTGGGCTCTGCTATGGTGGGCTTCTTATTGGCACCCTGTCCATCTCTCCCAACTACCTCGCCTGCTTCAATGTCCCAGACGGCCACCGCCACCTGGTGGACTCGAACCTGGACTGGGGTCAGAATCTGTGGCAGTTGCGTGATTGGATGCGGGATCACAGCGTCGCGCGGGTTTATTATGCCCACTTCAGCCCGGCCCGGCCGGAAGTGTACGGTGTTCAGGTGGATATGCTCCCTCCGTCACCGCGTGCCGTTCCCTTCGCGCCGCTCAATCCGGCCCCCGGCACCTATGCCATCGGCGCGACGGTGTTGCAGGGCGTCTACACACCGGACGTGAACACGTATGCCTGGTTCCGCACCCACGAACCGGTCGCCCGCCTGGGGCGCGCGCTGTTCATCTATCGGGTCGAACCACGGCCCGCGCCATCCTGGGCAGCCGTTTGCACCGACCCGATGGCAGTGATCTCGCCGGAGACGGTGCGGGCCGGTCTGGGACGTGCCGACCTGCGCGTGGTTGTGTTCGACTGCAGACAGGCGTGGGTCTACCCGACAGGCGAGGGGCCAGGGGTATTCGTGCTGCCGTCAGATATGGAGCCGCCGCCAGGCGCAACGCTGGAGGTGAAAGCACGCCACGCTGACGGGAGGCCGTTGTACGCGGTCTACCGAATCGAGAACGTGTCGGTCCCTGAACACTCGGGAGACGTCACGATGGACGGCCCCCTCAATTTCGCCAGCTACCGGATAGATGGCTATGACTACCATCCAGGCGATGAGATCGAGCTATGGACGTTCTGGCGAGTGAAAAGAGTACCGACCCGGCCGCTCTCGTTGATGGCGCACCTGACAGGGCCGGATGGCATCCCGATTGCAGTGGGCGATGGCCTGGGCGTACCGGTCGAGCAATGGCAGAGAGGCGACCTGATAGTCCAGCGCCACCACCTCAACATAGCGGAGGAAACACCACCAGGACAATATATCCTGCAAACGGGTGCTTACTGGCTGGACACTATGGAGCGATGGCCCGTGCTGCTGGCGGATAGAGCAACCGGCGATCACATCTTTTTGGCATCGGTAGAGGTTAAGGAGTGAGGTTCATCTTACGGGTAGCGCCATCAGTACTGCTGTTCCTGTTTTTTGCGCAGGTCGTGATGGCCGGCCCTCAGCTTTCGCTCACCGCCGACGAGCCGGTGCACATGGCGCAGGGCTACGTCTACTGGACACGGGGGGATTTCCGTTTCCAGCCGGCTGTGGCCCAGCCCCCTCTTCCCGACCTGCTGGCAGGGGCAGGGTTACTCCTGCAGCCAGGCCCACTACCAGAAGCAATACCCGGGTGGACTGACGCTGATTTTTCCTGCTTTGTACGGGCTTTTGTCAAATGGTATGGACCGGCTCTGGAAGCGGCCACCTTTGTCGCACGTTTTCCTGTCACGGCAGTGGCGCTGATCGGGGCTGCACTTGTCTACCGCTGGGCATATGAACGTTTTGGCCGCAGGGGCGGCCTGCTTGCCCTGACGCTCTTCGCTTTTGACCCCAACCTGCTGGCACATGCCGGTCTGGCTACAACCGATGTTCTGGTGGCCATATGGGGCTTTGTCGGCGTGTACACAGCATTGCGCTGGAGTCGGGGAGGGCACGGGCTATGGGGTATGGCGTCTGGAGCGGCGCTGGGGCTGGCCCTTGGCTCCAAGACTTCGGGGTTCTTCCCGCTGGTCATCGTTGGTCTGCTGTTTGCAGCAGATGCTCTAGAAGCATCGCGCGCTGCATCCGGCAGGCCATTTCTGCGCGTGTGGATATGCCAGGCCGGGCGGCTGGCTCTGATCGTGGTGATCGCTGCATTTACGTTGTGGGCACTCTACCGCTTCGAGCTGCGCCCTCTTCCCGGGGAGACCGTTCCTCTCCCGTTTGTCACCCACCTGCTGATCTGGAAGTCACTGCAGGCGCACATCTCCGAGGGGCACATCGCATTTCTGATGGGTAAGATAAGTTACACCGGATGGTGGTACTACTATCCGCTCGCCTTTCTGCTCAAGACTCCGCTGCCGACGTTGATAACGCTCGTGGCGGCCTTTGTAGAGCTTGCACGTCAATCGCCCCGCCATTGGTGGCGGCAGCGCGACCTGTGGACATGTCCGCTTCTCTACGGCATCGGTGCAATGTCAAGCACCATTGACATCGGCTACCGCTATCTGCTGGTCACTTTGCCGTTCCTCTATGTCTCAGTCGGATGGCTGGTGGCAAAACGGAACACGAAGCACGAAATACGAAATACGGAACACCGAATGCGTGTTGCGTATTGCGTATTGCGTATCGCGTATTGCGTATTGCGTATCGCGTATTGCGTATTGCTCGCCTGGCTTGCTCTCTCATCCTTCCTGATTTTCCCCCATTATCTGGCCTACTTCAACGAGATAGCCGGGGGGCCTCTGGGCGGTTACCGTTACCTGGTGGATTCTAACCTGGACTGGGGACAATCGTTCAAAGCGCTGCGGGCTTATCTGGATGAGCAGAGAATTGAAGAGGTTTATCTCGGTTACTATACCTACACCGATCCATCGCTATATGGCATCCGCTATCAGCCGATCGCACCGGCGCCGGACGCTCCTCCCATTCTGCCCAGGCGCTTCGACCCGGCGCCAGGGGTATATGTCATCGGCGCGACGAACCTGCAGGGCGTGATGGTGGTGGACCAGGACATTTATGACTGGTTCCGTCACCGCGAGCCGGTGGCGCGGCCGGGATTTGCCCTGTTCGTCTACCGGGTGGAACCGCGCAAAGAGACGCCCACCTGGCTGGCCCAATGCTCCAGCCCTGTGGCCCCGCTCACTGCCGGGACTGTTGCAGAGGGTTTTGGGCGAAACGACTTGCGGATTGTTTACTTCGATTGCACCTCAGCCTGGCTGTACCCGGGTGGCGCAGAGAGGCCCGGCTGGTACGCGCTTTTCCGGGACACGGCTTATAGCAACGACCCGTTCATTCGGAGTCACCTGGGGATGGCCCGCCTGAGTTACGAACAGCATCGTCCGGGTGTACTGCCACCCTTTGTGCTATATGAACAGGAAAATGCGCCTGTGCTTCCATCCTCCGCACCCGAGATCAGGGTCGGCCATCTGACCTTCCTGGGCCACACAGCCGCCGGCATTGCCCGACCAGGTGAGACCGTAGGGGTGGAGACATGGTGGCGGGTGGAAAGCCATCCGCAGCGCCCGCTCTCGATAATGATGCACCTGACAGGGCCGGGTGGTGCACCGGTCATTGTAGGGGATGGCCTGGGTGTACCGCTCGAGCAGTGGCAGGCGGGCGACATCATTGTGCAGCGCCACAGGCTGGCGCTCCCCGCCGATGCCCTGCCGGGTGAGTACATTCCGACGGCCGGCGTCTACTGGCTGGACACGATGGAACGCTGGCAAGTGGAGAGCGCAGAGGAGCCACCGCAGGATCAACTGGCTCTGCCGGCGATCAGAGTAGTGGCCAGGTAAGCGGCTGGTCACCGCCAGGCAGGGGCCTGCCTGCGCTGGTAACGCACCTCAGCACAGTGCTGAGATTTGCCATCCATTCATCTGACACCGCACAGCCATCTGGTCGTCAACCCCTCCAATGTCCCATCGGCCTGCATTTCGGCGAGTGCCTGGTTAACCGCGCGGAGAAGCTGACGACTTCGCAGGCGGACGGCCACAGCATAGGGCATACTGACGACCGGCCTGTCCACAATGAAAAACCCGCTTCCATCTGCACAGGTGCTCATCGCTGTGACATGGTCCACAAGCGCGGCATCTGCCTCTCCTCGCTTGAGCGCCTCCAGAGCCTCCACAGCAGTATCGTAGTGCAGGACCTCCAGACCTGGTACCCGCTGCGTCCACTTGCGGGCCTCCTGGTCGCCCGGCGAACCGAACTCCACCGCCAGACGCTGCCCTTCCAGGTCGGCCATCCCTGCACTCGTTGCCCCCGGTGGGGTCGGGAACACCAGCACCTGCCCGGCGTCAAAGTATGGCGTCGAGTAGGCAAAATCGCCCATACGCTGTGGGTTGACGACCAGCGCAGAAATAATAACATCCACTCGTCCTATGACCAGGGCGTCGTAGAGGCCATCGTAGGGGATGTTCGCGATGACCTGAACCTCAAGTTGAAGCCGCTTCCCCAACTCCTGCGCCAGCTCCACGTCGAACCCGGCGGGCGCTCCATCCGGAGCGATGTACTCGAAAGGGGGAAAGCTGGCGTCCATCCCCACGCGCAGCAACCCGCTTTCGGTGACGTGCTCCCACGTATCATCGGGATGGGAACAGGCGCCGACAAAGGAAAGCAACATCAACAGGCAGAGGGCCAGAGCTGAGTAAGGCCGCCCTGGAAGAGTCCGAAGCCCGGAGTCCGAAGTCCGGACTGTGGACTTCGGACTATGGACTACGGAGTGCGTATGGCTGCTTAACGGCAACGGTCACCTGACCACTCAGGCCAGAAGCAGGTAAGGCTCCTCGATAAGCTGTTTGATACGCTGTAAAAAGCGGGCTGCAGGTGCACCATCAACCAGCCTGTGGTCGAACGTCAGACTCAGCCAGACGGTCTGGCGCACACATAACTGTCCATCCACTACAGCGGGGCGCGGCCTGATACGCCCGACACCGAGGATGGCCACTTCTGGCAGGTTGATGATAGGAGTGAAGGCGTCTATTTCCTGAGGGCCAAGGTTGGTGATGGTGAAGGTACTGCCGGTCAGTTCATCGGGAAGGGCTTTCCCCTGACGGACCCTGCCGACCAGCTCCCGCAATTCTCGCGCGATCTCGACCAGTCCTTTGCGATCAGCGTGGCGCACAACCGCCACCATCAATCCCCGCTCCGTGTCCACAGCCAGGCCAATATGGATGTCCTGCACATAGCTTATAACCTCCGTACCATTGGCATCGCGCTCCAGCCTGGCATTGATGTACGGGTACTCCCTCAGGGCACGGGCCGCGATCAGGATGAGCAGATCGTTGTAGCCTATGTTGAAGCCCAGTGTCTCCGCCAGCGAGGTTTTCAGTCGCTCGCGCAGACTCACAAGGGCGGTGGCATCGGCTTCGGTCGTCAGAGTGACGGGCGCGGTCGTCTGGTGACTGGCGTGCATATTGCGGGCGATGACAGCGCGTACGCCACCGAGCGGTACCGAGGTAACGGCAACCTCCTCAGTGACCGCGGGAGGAGGTGGCGGAGCGGGAGGAGGTGGCGGAGCTGCAGGAGCAATGGCCTGCTCTACATCTTCCCGGGTAATACGGCCACCGGGTCCGCTACCTGGTATAGCACGCAGGTCGAGTCCCGCCTGCTCGGCCAGGCGACGGGCAACGGGTGTGGCCTTAGGCTGTTTCTCCAGATAGGCACGCACGTCACGCTCCACGATACGGCTGTCGGGGCCGGTGCCGGTAAGCGCCGCCAGGTCTACCCCCTGCTCCCTGGCCAGCCGCCGTGCCCTGGGCGAGGCGAAAATTCGAGAGGGCGGTGGAGAAACGACATCGCTTACTGGTGGCGCAACCGCCACCTGTGGCTGCTCCTGTGGTTCCTCCAACGGCTCATCAGCCGTGCGGGTAATCAAACCCACCACCGTCAGCACCGGGACGGCCTGACCGGCCGGCACCAATATCTTACGCAGATAGCCCTTTGCTGGAGACTCCACTTCCAGGGTGGCCTTGTCCGATTCGATGGTGAACAGCACCTCGCCGCGCTGAACCGGGTCACCCTCTTTCTTCAACCACTCGACAATGACCCCCTCCTCCATCGTCTCGCCCAGTTTGGGCAGAATAATCTCGGTTGCCATAATCACCTCCTGGTAGATGGCGCTTCGGATGCGCCCTCTATAGCCTGGCGGATGCCAGCGATGATCGCGTTGACGTTGGGGATGGCGGCATCCTCGAGCGGCTCGCTCATCGGCACAGGTACGTCAGCAGCGCACACGCGCACGATGGGTGCATCCAGCCAGTCAAAAAGCTCCTCCTGAATGCGCGCCACCAGCTCGCTGATAAAAGAGCCGGTCCGGTATGCCTCGGTCACACCCACCACGCGGCCGGTCTTCTTCACCGAGGCGGCGATTGTTTCCATGTCCAGCGGCTTGAGCGTGCGCAGATCAATCACCTCAACTTCGATCCCCTCTCTGGCCAGTTGTGCGGCAGCCTCCAGCGCGCGGTGCACCATTCGAGAATAGGTTACCACCGTGACATCGCTGCCGGTGCGTTTCACATCGGCGATGCCGAAGGGAATAATGTAATCCTCATCCGGCACATACCCTTCCACCCCGTAGAGCATTTTGTGCTCAATGAACATACACGGATTATCGTCCCGGATGGCTGCTTTGAGCAACCCCTTGGCATCATAGGGAGTGCTGGGCATAACGACGTAGATGCCCGGGAAGTGCACCCATAGCGCCTCGAGAGACTGAGAATGGTGAGCCGCGATACACCGTCCGGCGCCTCCTTCGGTGCGGATAACCATGGGGACAACCGTCTTGCCGCCGAACATATAGCGGTTCTTGGCTCCCTGATTGGCGATCTGATCCATGGCCAGCGGGGTGAAGTCCACATACATAATCTCGGCAACCGGACGCATACCGCACATCGCGGCTCCTACCGCCGCGCCGCCTATTATTGCTTCTGAGATAGGCGTGTCGCGGACGCGCTCCTCTCCGAATTCCTCGAACAACCCCTTAGTGGCACTGTAAGCGCCGCCATACACGCCCACATCCTCCCCCATGACAAAGACCGTCGGGTCGCGGTGCATCTCCTCGCGCAGGGCTTCCTGAATGGCCTGCCGGTAAGAGATTTTGCGTGTGCCCGGACCGCCTGTGCGGCAGCGTTCCCGCAACTCCCGTTCGCGTTCAATGTCTTTCTCTGTCCACTTGAACGGTGCGTAGACGTATAATTCCAGCTCCTCTACCGGCGGATTAGGGGATTTCAATGCAAATTGGGTGGCTTCTTCAATCTCCCGTGTGACCAGCTCCTCAATTTCGTCAATCTCGGCCTCTGTGGCAATACCGACCTCGACCAGCTTCGAAGCGAAATTGATGATCGGGTCACGTGCCCGCCATGCCGCCTCTTCCTCTTTGGTACGGTACACGCGCGGGTCAGAGCGGGAGTGGCCGTACCAGCGATAGGTTTTACACTCGATGAGGGATGGCCCTTCTCCTCGGCGTGCACGCTCCACGGCTCTGCCTACGGCTTCGCGCACGGCCAGGACGTCCATCCCATCTACCACCTCGCCGGGGATGCCGTAAGCACATGCACGGTCGGCGATGTCCAGTTTGGCCGCCGCTTTCTCTATGGGCACGGACATTCCGTACAGATTATTCTCCACAATGTAGACGACAGGCAGTTTCCACAGTGCTGCCAGGTTGAGCGACTCGTGGAAATTGCCGGTATTGGAGGCGCCGTCGCCAAAGAAACACAGCACAACCCGGCCGGTGCCCATCATCTTTTGCGCCAGGCCCGCACCCGTGGCGACGGGGATATTGCCGCCGACGATGCCGGTCGCACCCAGGTTGCCCCTTTCGACGTCAGCGATATGCATGGAACCACCCCGACCACGACAGTAGCCGGTAGCGCGGCCGCACAGCTCGGCCATCATCTTGTTGTAATGCTCCTGTCGCTCCGCTTCCGTCCTGGCCAGTGAGGCGCCCCTGGCATGGCAGTGGCCGTGGCCACGATGAGTGCTGGTGATCAGATCGTCATCGTTAAGCACGGAGATGGCTCCTACGGCCACCGCCTCCTCTCCGGCATACAGGTGGGAAGCCCCCTTGATGAGATCACGGCCCAGCAGGTCGTACACCGTGTCCTCGAACATACGGATTTCCCACATCTGGCGCAGCAGCTCAAGCGCCTGCTCCTTGGTCAGACCATTTATAAGTTTGGCATCGGACGGTTCTTGATCGCTCATGTTACTCCTCTTTCGTAGGGTTTGCAATGGCAGACGTGTTCCTCACACACTGGAGGGCCTGCGACAGCCGGAAAGTTCCAGCACCTTCAGCGCCGTGGCGTCATCAGTGACCAGCACGTTCACGTGCCCCCCACGCAGGGCGCCGAGGATGGCCTCAGCCTTTGCCTCTCCGCCGGCCACACCGATGACATGGGGAATGCTGTGCAGGGCTTCCAGTTCAATGCCGACCACGCGGTGGTTTAAGTCTATGTCCAGCTCATTGCCGAAGGCGTCGTAGTGACGCGCACAGATGTCACCGATCACTCCCTGTGCACGCAGCGAGGCCAGCTCCACCTGGTCCAGGTAACCGGCTCGCAGCAGGCTGTAGACCCCCACTACGGGCGCACCGATGCCAACCAGCGCGATGTCGGCGCGACGGGCGAGCGCGAGGGTTTCTTTGATGCGCGGTTCCTCGAGCAGCCGCTCACGGGTTTGCCTGTCCGCGACAATGAGGGGGGCGTGGAGATAACGGTACTCGCCTCCGTACACGCCGGCCAGGAGACGCACCAGGTCGGGCCCGTCAATGAGTGGGTCGCCTTCACCAACGGCCCCGACCATCTGCACCGCCGTGATCGCCAGGGGTTTTGCTGCTCGCATTGCCCGCACAGTGTGGTAGACCGCGATGCCCCAGGAGATCCCCAGAACGGCACGCTCCCCAAGCAGGGCCTCGATGTGACGGGCGGCCAGCACCCCCAGGCCACGCTGTATATCCTCATAGGCCCTGCCGCGCCCGGCCAGCACACATGCCTGACGGAGAGGAAAACATCGTGTCAGTTCCTGCTCAAGCGCGGGGACATTTCTCCAGGGATAATGGACGGTGATCTCGACCACGCCGGAGGCGCGGGCCTCCTGGAGCAGACGGGAGACGGTGGAGCGGGACTGGTTGATACGGCGTGCAATCTCGTCCTGCGTCAGATTATCCTCATAGTACATACTGGCCACACTGGCCAGCAACTCCATGCGATCGGTGATCATCTCCATTGGTTCTGCACATTTGTGCAATATCTGCACTAACGTGCAAAAATTCTACCATAGAGCGCGTTTTTGTCAAGCGCGGAAATGCGATCTCCCGGTGATTGCATATGGCCGCTCATAGCGGGCGTATGCGAAAAACGAACTAAAATAGTTGCAAAAATTCGATTATCGTGATAAAATATGGCATACAATATGTAATTCGTACCACGCCGAGTATGGCCATGCTGGAGAGGAGGTTGTGAACACACTGGACGATCTGGACAAACTGATTCTGCAAACTCTGCAAGAAAATGGACGCACGCCTTTCACCCGGATTGCCAGGCAGGCCAATGTCTCGGAGGCGACCGTCCGCAACCGCTATCGTCAGCTCGTCAGGCTGGGAGTCGTCCGCACCGTAGGGGTGGTGGACCCACATGCACTTGATTTCGAGGCGCCGGCGATCATTGGCATCTCGGTCGAGGCCAGCCAGATTGACCAGGTGGCAAAAACACTGGCCGGCTATCCTGAGGTCAGCTACCTGGTAATGACGCTTGGCTCATTCGATCTGATCGCCGAGGTTTTCTGCCGTGATCTGGCTCACATCAACAACCTGCTCACGCAGCGCATTCATCGTCTGCCTGGTGTGCGTTCCACACAGACATTCGTGATCACTCACAGTTACAAGTTGAGCTACCGGTGGTCGCCGGCTCTGGAGTCGCCAGAGTACGAGACAGACGAAGACGAAGTATAGACTTCATCAAAAGATACACTGCGATACGAGGTTTCACCATGCAGAACTTACCTTACATCATCACCCCTCCACCGGGCCCTGAAGCTCGCCTGGTCATCGCGAAATCTGACATGTACGCCAGCCCATCGTTACCACACGTGTACCCGCTGGTCGTCCGCCGCGCCGCCGGGTGTGTGGTCGAGGATGTGGACGGCAACCTTTTCATTGATTTCGCCGCCGGCATCGCCGTTTGTTCCACCGGCCACTGCCATCCCAGAGTGGTGCAGGCTATCAGGGATCAGGCTGGCAAACTGTTGCACATCTGCGGTGCCGACTTCTACGAGCCTATGTACGTTGAGCTGACTTCTCGTCTCAGCAGACTTGCCCCTGGCGCCGGACCGCACAAAGTGCTTCTGCTGAACTCGGGCGCCGAGGCGATCGAGGCTGCCCTCAAACTGGCCCGTTACCATACCGGACGCCCCTACGTGATAGCCTTTTTCGGCGCCTTCCATGGCCGCACTATGGGTGCTATCTCGCTGACAGCGAGCAAACAGACTTACCGCCGTGGTTTCGGTCCATTGGTGCCCGGCATTATCCACGTCCCGTACGCATATTGTTACCGCTGTGCCTATAACCTTTCCTATCCTTCCTGCGGACTGGCCTGTGTAGACTATATTGAGGATATGCTGTTTGCACGCGCCATCCCACCGGAGGAGGTGGCTGCCGTGTTCGTCGAGCCGATCCAGGGCGAGGGCGGCTACATCGTCCCTCCGGACGGGTGGTTGCCCAGATTGCGCGCTCTGTGCGACCGTTACGGAATCCTCCTTGTGGACGATGAGATACAGGCAGGCATTGGACGCACAGGCAAGATGTTCGCTATTGAGCACTGGAACGTTGCACCGGACATCCTGTGTTCGGCCAAGGCGCTGGCTTCAGGGATGCCTCTTTCCGCGATGATCGCCCGCGAGGAGGTAATGAGCTGGTCACATGGTGCTCACGGTAGCACGTATGGAGGGAACCCGGTGTGCTGTGCAGCGGCTCAGGCCACACTTGATGTGATCGAGGAAGAAGGCCTGGTAGAAAACGCTGCCCGGGTGGGGAAATACCTGATTGATAGACTGCGTACGCTGGCTGTGCAGAGCAGGCTGATCGGCGACGTGCGCGGACTGGGGCTGATGATCGGCGTGGAGCTGGTCAGAGATAAGGATACCAAAGAGATGGCCTCGCAAGAGGCACAGGAAGTGGTACAGACCTGTTTCGAGCGCGGGCTGTTGTTGCTTCCCTGTGGCCCCAACGCCATCCGCTTCTCGCCGCCACTCACCATCACTACAGCCGAGGCGGACAAAGCCTGTGAGATCTTCGCCACTGCCCTGGCCGAAGTAGAGGGGCGCCGATAAGGGTACTGTAGCCGGAACATTGCGGCTTCCCAAATGCTGGCAGGCGCAGTAGAAGGCCGATTCCGTGCCTTCTCTGCGCCTTCATAGCCCCGCCTCACGTTCCAGACCATACCGGTCGAGCAGGATGATGCGTTGACGTTCCTGCCGCACCAGCCCGGCTTCGGCAAACTCCCTCAGTATACGTCCCACCATGTCTCGTACTGTGCCTATGTGTGCCGCGATCTCAGCCTGAGTCCACCGCCCGGGTGCGTTTCTGTCGTCTGCATGTTCCAACAAGAAACGCGCCAGTCGCACACGCACTGTGCGTAACGCCAGGTCTTCCACCAATCCGGCCATATGGTCGAGCCGGCAGGCAAAATCCCGCAATAGCGCCAATGCCAGCTCGTGGTTCCCATTGACCAGGCGCAGGAAATCGTCGCAGGTAATGGCGTACAATCTGACCGGTGTCAATGCTTCGGCCGTGGCGTGGTTTACACTGCGGTCGCAGAAGACCGGGACCGCGTTAAACATCTCTCCTGCTCCCAGACGTACCAGCACCTGCTCCCGCCCCTCGATGGAAAGCTGATAGACCTTCACCTCTCCTTCCGCGATGAAATACACTGCTTCGCACGGATCGTCGGCATAGATAATGGTCTCGCCTGGGGCGAAACTGCGCGTGATAACCAGCTCTCCCACACGTCTCAAAACCTCATCCGAGAGAGTTGCGAAGACAGAGATTGAGCGTAGCGATTGGGGCCAGGGGTACAAGCCGAACCTCCGCAAGTTAACTTTCATCCGCAGCAGCAATGACGTCGCCGATCTCCTCCTCCACCCAGACGCCTCCCGGGGCGTGCGCGTTATGCCATCCTATCCCCTGGCGCAGGAGTGTCAGACGCCTTCCGTTCAGCCGAAAGATATGCCGGTACTCGAAGATGTGGTAGTCACTCAAATCCGCGCTGTCGCTGAAGATGACGCCGATGTTGAGTGTGGAGCTGTCGTCAAGCCTTTGAAGCGAGGATAATTGTGTTTTGTACGTGCCCAAGATAACGGCGCCGTCGGCTGTGATCTCCCAGGTGACTGAGTAGCTCTTTCCCTGCCAGGAAGCATCGTCCAGCAGGACTACAGTTCCACTGTCACCATTCCAGGCGAGGGCATATACGTAACGGGCGTCGCCAGGATTGACCAGCCTGATCCTGTGTACGAGCTGCTCGCCTTCGAACCAGGCGTAGTCGCGTAGATAACGATTATACGCGCCGGTGTTTAACCTCCATATCTCCACCAGACGCCTGGGATCGGAGAGAGGACCCCGGATAACAAACGACAATTTCTCGTAGTAGAAGGCCAGTTCAGGATCGCAGATAAGGTTGCTGCCCACTCTCAGAGTCTCAAGATAGCCACAAGGCGGGCGGCGGCCGTAATGGCCAACACGCCACTGGGGATCTATGGGCGGCAGTCGGGCAAGCAACGGATCTGCCAGCCCCAGAAGGTCTACCACGTGCACCTGCTGGCCGCCGAAATAACCGTAGAATCCGACGGAGCCTTTGGCCACCACATCTGGACCTGCTTCCCTGGCAGCCCGCCCCTCCAATGCCCAATCGTGATCCGGTAGCTCCTTGCCCTGGAGGAGCTGAACCAGGGCCGTGTTGTGCCAGTAGTAGCCCTTTTCGTCGGCGACTCCGTACTTGTCCATACCAGCTCCTTCGATGGGGCCGGGGCGCACCGGGGAATGAGGGCCGCTCAGACCGAGACCCACTGCCGTGCATAGCAGGCCAGCAAAGATGAACCGGCCGGTAGTTTTCAACTCACAGAGCTCCGTGCCCGCAAGCGAGAGGAGCGACACAAGGAAAGGAGCGCCGAGGAACCGCCCGCTCATAAAGTCACCCCCAATACGCACCACGTAGAGCAGGTAGAGCAGGTTGCTTATGGCCAGTGGCCACATCCGCGGCTTGTTTAGCCCTCTGGCGATGAAAATGTTCCAGGCCGTTCCCCACCCGGTCAAGAACAATGTCACCGGGTCCCACTCCAGCGCATTGGCCAGATAATGCAGGCCGTGTATGGCCAGCTCGTGGGAAGTGATAAGCCCCAGATTCAGTTTGGCGTAAGCTGTATTGGGAAAGAGGAAACCATAGTAGTAAAGCGAAAACAGTGCCCACAACGCCAGGGGAAGCATGCCGATGCTCACAGCACGCAACTTGCGCCCCCAGCTCTCACCACATATCCATACTGCGTAGCCCAAGGGAGGTAAAAGGATCAGCGCCAGGTCCATCCGGCAGAGCGTGGCTGCAGCAGCCAGAAGCGAGAGACACAGAAGTCGGCGCAATGACACAGGTGCTTTGCCGTAAATCAGCAAGAAAGCAACTGTGATCAGATGGAAAAGCGGGTTCTCCAGGCCGGAGGTTGAGTAATCCACGAAAGCCTTTGAACTGGTGAGGAGGATGAGAGATGCCACTGCCTGCAGCGAAGAACTGCTGCCCTTCCAGGCAAGCAACCATACCGCAGCCACCGATATAGCGATGGACAGCAGTAGACCTGACACGTGGATTTCACGGGTAATGAAGTACACGCCAGACAGCAGAAGCATCCACAGGGGATGCGTGTACGCCTGTACGCGCTCGGCAGGATTCCACGTCAGCCCGTACCCTTTGACGAAGTTATCAACCGTGCGGAAGGTGATGTAAGCATCATCCGAGAGCCAGCCGTTCCACGTGACAACGAGCGCGAAAAACACTAAAAATGGCAATGTCACCAGCTTTTGCCAACCGCTCCGCTTAGAGCCTATCCGAAAAACCGTCCAGGCGGCATCCCTATGCCGCTTATACATGCCCTTATAGATAGTACGCCATAGCTTCATTTTGAGTCCACCACTCTGATACGTCCGTCGTGATGTTACAGCGGATTTTTCAGATGTCAAGCACTGTCTTCCGTCACTGGACAAACTCGTCTGTTAGTGGCATAATCTCCCCCGGGGAGAGAGCGTGAGTATGCCGCACGTGCAGAGCTATCGCTTTGGATATATTGTCGTGGATGGGGAAACCTATACGCGTGACCTCATTCTCTTGCCTGACCGGGTACTGGCTGGCTGGTGGCGAGAGGAGGGCCACAGATTGAGCATTGCGGACCTGCGGGAGGTTCTGGATGCCAGCCCAGAGGTGCTCGTCATCGGGACAGGAGCTTATGGGCTGATGAAAGTGCCTCAGGAGACCAGGGAAGCGTTGCAGGGAAAAGGCATTGAGCTCCACATCGCCCGCACGGGTGAGGCATGGCAGCTTTATAACAGGTTGTTGCAGGCAAACAGACGTGCTGCCGCAGCCTTTCACCTGACTTGCTGAGAAAAGTCAGCAGAGCCGAGGCACTGATGCAGCCCGCGAGTATTCCGGTGAGCACACTTGTCCGGCAACTGCTTGACCTGGGTGTAAACCCGGGCGGTGTGCTGCTGGTCCACTGCTCATTCTCCCGGGTGAAACCGGTCGAGAACGGCCCGTCTGGGCTGATCGAAGCTTTGCAGACCGCACTTGGCCCCGCCGGTACGCTGGTGATGCCCAGTATGAGCGATGATGACGAAAGCCCGTTCAACCCCATGCTCACACCATGCCTGGGAATGGGGATTGTGGCCGATACTTTCTGGCGATTGCCAGGTGTGCTGCGCAGCGACAGTCCGCATGCCTTTGCTGCAAGGGGGCCCGCGGCCGCCCGGATCACAGCACCACATCCTGTGGATGTGCCCCACGGCCTGGACAGCCCGGTGGGCCGGGTCTATGAACTGGACGGACAGATGTTGCTACTTGGAGTTGATCACACGGCCAACACCACCATCCACCTGGCCGAGAATCTGGCCGGAGTGCGTTACAGGCGCAAGAAATATGCGCTCGTTGCCGAAGGCGGGGAGCTGAAGCGGATCGAGTACCAGGAGATAGATCACTGCTGTGAGAACTTTCGGCTGGTAGATGAGTGGCTCGAGCAGGAGCATCTGCAACGGCGAGGATATGTCGGGTATGCTCCGGCGCGCCTTGCCCGTGCACAGGATATAGTCAGGGTGGTGGTGGAGCGGCTGGAGCAGGACGAGACGATCTTTCTGCATCCGTTTGGTGTTGATGAGCAGTGCGATGAGGCAAGAGCAAGCCTGCTCTCCTCCCCAACGCTGAGCTGAGGTTTATAGCAAGAGATGGAATTATCTGGAAGCCACTGGTTTCGCCTGGCGCTCGCAGCCGTACTGCTGGCCTCCATTCCTGTCATCTCGGCCTCTGCCGAACCACCTGATCCCCGCTTCGGGGTCGTCGAGGCCTACGCCGCACCCGACGCTGCCACCGCTTTGGGCGCAGGATGGACCCGCGTCACCTTTGAGTGGAACCGCATTCAGCCGAACAGCCCGGACGAGTGGTACACTGTTCCACTTTCCGATGAGGCGCTGAACAACGAGCTGGCCCAGAGCCGATTGGTGGTGGGACTGCTGATCACCACCCCTGGCTGGGCAACCGACCTCGGCATCGGGCCGGGGGTGCCCAAAGGGTTATACCTTCCCCCTGATGACCCACAGAATCACTGGGCGAACTTTGTACGCACCATTGTCACCCGCTATGCCGGCCGCATTGACCACTGGACGATATGGAACGAGCCGGAGATCCCTGCCAGCTCGCCGGATATGACGTGGGGCGGTTCTATCAAAGATTTCATCCAGTTGCTGCGCACCGCGTACATCGTTGCCAAACAGGCTAACCCCGACGTGGTTATTCACCTGCCCGCCATCACCCACTGGCACAATGAGCACTGGTTCGGAGAGTTCCTTGACGCGCTTGTCGCCGATCCCGATGCTGCGGCCCATAATTACTACTTCGATGTGGCGACGCTCCACCTCTACCACGAGCCGGAGAAGATTTACGACATTACAGTCCACTACTACCGTCTGATGCATAATCGGGGCATCCATAAACCATTCTGGCTCGCCGAGACAAACGCTTATCTTTCGCGCGTCAGCGAGGACGAACAGGCTTTCTTTGTCATTCAGACCTTTGCGCTGGGGATAGCTGCCGGAGTGGAGCGTCTCGCCATCTACAAGATGGCCGACACAGAGACAGATGCTGCTGCCGACCCGGAGCCATTCGGCCTGGTGAGAATGGATGGCAGCCGCCGCCCGGCGTTCACCGCCTACCAGGTGGCCACACTTCACCTGGCCGGCTTTCGGGGTGGGAAATGGGAGCGGCGGGACGAGATAGCGTTGGTTACTGTGGATCGGGGCAAGAGGACTACCACTGTGGTCTGGGCACGCACTCCTGAGAGCCAGACAGCCATCATCGCGGCGCGCACAACCAGAGCAACGCTGGTGGATGTACGGGGCACCAGCCGCGATATCTACCCTGATCACGGTTACTACTTTGTGGACCTGCCCGGCGCCAATTGCGCGGCAGGCTGCCAGGTGGGCGGTCTGCCCTTCATGCTGATCGAAGAGGCTGGCGTAGAAGCTCAGAGCGCTCCTATGCCGCCCACTCCGACGCCGCCAGGCATGATAGACGCTGAAACAACGCCGGAGTTTGGCGTCCTTCCTACACCTACCCCTACCTTCACCCCGACGCCAACATCAACGCCCACGAAAACCCCTACCCCTACCTCCACGCCGACCGTCACGCCCACCCCCACCGACACCCCTACACCAACTGCCACGCCCACACCGACCCTCACCCCGACCGCAACGCCTGTGCCGGTGCCGGTGTCTCAGGTCCCACAGGAACGCTCGTGGACGCTGGCCGGCATGCTGGCGCTTGCGTCAGGAGGGATGGCCATAGCCAACGGTCTCAGTAATCGTCGTCTTATGGTTCCCCGGTTCGCCCACGCAGGCCCGGCCGGTCGGAAAGCCGACATTGGTACCACGGTGCGTTGTGTGCTTCTGGTCTTGCTACTGGTAGCCGTGCTGCTTCTGGGGCGGCTCTATTACAGGTAGCAGTAGGCAGGAAGCAAGGGGCAGGAAGCAGGACCACCGTGGAACATACCGGCCTCCTCCGACGTCTCAGTAAGCAGTACAGGCCTGAAGCTGGAGGAGGATATGGTGAAGAGTCCACGAACGGCGTCTAAATTTCTTCTGCGTTGCCTGGCAGCATCGTTCCTGACGATCCTGGCGCTGTTACCTGGCCTGGCCGGCAGAGTTCTGGCCGACGGCATCATCATCCCCGACCCCCTGCCTGAGCCAATCCCGTTACGCGATTCCTGGCTCACCATACGTTATCATCGTGTGGATGTCACCATCGAAGAGCAGGTTGCCAGGACGCGTGTAGAGCAGGAGTTCGTCAACGAGCACGAGTGGGAATGCGAGGGCACTTACGTATTCCCTTTGCCGGAAGGAGCCGCGGTTTCCGAGTTCGCGATGTGGGTAGATGGTGAGCGGATTGAGGGAAAGATTTTGACGGCTGAGGAAGCCCGCCGTGTTTACGAGGATATTGTGCGGCGACGCCGTGACCCCGCCCTGCTGGAATACACCGGGCGTAATGCTATTCAGGCCCGCATATTCCCTGTCCCGCCAGGCGGCTCCCGCAGGATCGAACTTGAATATACCCAGGTTTTGCCGATGGAAAACGGCCTGGTGCATTACATTTATCCCCTCAGCACAGAAAAATTCTCCGCCCGAGAGCTTGAGGAAGTACGCATACATGTCGAGGTGCACTCACGCGAAGCGCTCCGCGCCATATATTCGCCCTCTCATCAGGACCGTGTCTATATCGAACGGGATGGCAAGTACCGGGCTATCGCAGGATATGAAGAGTATAATGTGCTTCCAAAGCGCGATTTTGAGCTGATTTACACCGTAAGCCATGAGGATGTGGGGCTGAATCTGCTCACCTACCGCGAGCCACCCGAAGATGGCTTCTTCCTGTTGCTGGTCGCCCCCACTGTTGAGGTGCAAAGGAAGCAGGTGGTCCCCCGTGATATAATCCTGGTGCTCGATGTATCCGGGTCTATGGAGGGGGAAAAACTGGCACAGGCTAAAGACGCGCTCAGCTATGTGTTGGAGCACCTGAACGAGGAAGACCGCTTCAACATCATCGCCTTTTCCACCGGTCTGCAGCAGTATGCTCAGCAGCTTCGCCCTGCCTCCGAATGGCGCCAGGCCGTCGCCTGGGTGAAACGGCTGGAAGCGCTCGGCGGCACCGACATCAATCGCGCTTTGCTGGAGGCACTGACCTATGCAGGCGAAAGGCCCACAGTACTGATATTCCTTACCGATGGCCTCCCTACCGAGGGTGTGACTGAGGTTGAGCAGATCATCTCGAACGTGAAAGCTGCCGCGCCTGACAATCTGCGGCTGTTTCCCCTGGGTGTGGGAGACGATGTGAACACGGTCCTGCTTGACACGCTTGCTGAGCAACATAGAGGAGCACCCGGGTATATTCGCCCGGGTGAACGTATTGACGAGGCGGTCTCGGCTTTCTACGCCAGGATAGGTCTGCCTGTGCTCACAAACATCGCACTTGACTTCGGCGATGTAATGGTAGAGGACATTTATCCTTCTGCTCTCCCCGACCTGTTTGCCGGCACGCAGCTCATTCTGGTGGGGCGGTACAGAGACGCCGGAGCGACGCGTATCGTGCTGACCGGCGAGGTCGAAGGCGAGCGACGGGAGTTTATCTACGAAGGGAACTTCCGGGCGAGCGGTGGCAACGAGTTCATCCCTCGCCTGTGGGCAATGCGCAAGATCGGTCACCTGCTCACGCAGATCAGGCTGCATGGTGAGCAACGGGAGTGGGTGGACGCCGTTGTGAAGCTCAGTATACGCTATGGGATCATCACCCCTTACACATCATTCCTGGTCGAAGAGGACGATATCCTGACACCAGGAGGACAGGAAAGAGCGGCGGAGAAATTATTTAATATGCCCCTCTACGACACGGGCGCCCCAGCAGTCGAGATGGCTCAGGAGCAGGCCGGCCTGCGTGAAGGTGAGGTTGTCGTCGAGCTACCGACAGCGCTTGCCCCGAGCATGCAGGTGGTAGGGAGCAAAACGTTCATCCTCCGCGACGGCATTTGGACTGATACTGCCTTCGACCCCTCCCTGATGACTACCCGGAAGATCGGCTTCGGCAGCAAGACTTATTTTGATTGGCTGGCAGCCCGGCCGGAGTGGGGACAATATCTGGCACTGAGCAGCCGGGTGATCTTTGTCGCTGATGGTATCGCTTACGAGGTGGTGGAAGGGGAAGGAGAGGATTTTACTCTCCCGACTCCAACTTCCACACCCATCACAGCAGAAAAGATTGAAACACCCACACCGGAGCCGGTGACGGCCCAGCCGCCCCCCAGGCCACCTTCTGCTGACGGCGTATGTTCGGGTGCGGCGGCAATGGCCACAGTCGCTTTTGCCCTTTGCCTTCGAGGGTCTGCCAGGCATATGAGAGCGGCTTTGCGGGGTGCCCGGCCCGCCCGCAAGTCCCGGAACACTGCACGCCGGCATGCTGCCGGGCTGTGACGACTGGTTTGAGTCATATGGCGGGGTGTAACGCTGGGCTGATTCCGATCGGCACCTGGCACGCATTGTCTTACCTGACAACTATAGTATAATTTGGGCAGAGGTGAAGACAATGCCGTTAATTTTCCCGTTTACCGCCATAGTCGGACAGGAGCGCATGAAACGCGCGCTGATCCTCAACGCCATTCATCCCCAGATCGGTGGCGTGCTCATCCGGGGCGAGCGGGGTACCGCCAAATCCACTGCTGCCCGGGCACTGGCTGCATTGCTGCCGGAGATAGATGTGGTGGCCGATTGCCCCTTCGGATGTGACCCCGATCAGCCATCAACCTGGTGTACCGAATGCCGGGAGCGGGCCGAAGCCGGTGAGACGTTGCCCCGCGCCCGCCGCCGTATCCGCTTTGTAGACCTGCCTGTCAGTGCCACCGAAGACCGCGTTGTGGGCACGCTTGACATCGAGCGTGCCATCCAGAAAGGCGAACGGCGTTTTGAACCGGGCGTCCTTGCTGCGGCAAACCGGGGCATCCTCTACGTGGACGAGGTTAACCTGCTGGACGATCATGTGGTGGATTTGCTGCTTGATGCAGCGGCTATGGGGATCAACATCGTCGAGCGTGAAGGCATCTCCTTCAGCCATCCTGCCCGTTTCATTCTCATCGGCACGATGAATCCTGAGGAAGGCGACCTCAGGCCTCAGCTTCTCGACCGCTTTGCGCTGTGCGTGGACATCCAGGGCATCCGTGATCCGGCCGCTCGTGTCTCGATCATCGAGCGCAACCTGGCCTGCGAGGCCGCGCCTGAGGAATTCTACGCCGAATGGCTGCCCAAGGAACGGGCACTTTCGGAAGAGATCGCACGGGCACGTCTCCTGCTCCCGCACGTGCGCTATTCTCACTCCGATCTGGCTACTATTGCCACGATGATGAGTGAACTGGGAGTGGATGGCCATCGCGCCGATCTGGTTGTGCTCAAAACCGCCCGCGCTCATGCGGCCTACGAAGGGCGCACGCGCCTGAACGACCGCGATATTCTGCTCGCTGCCGAGCTGGCACTACCTCACCGCCTGAAGCGCCATCCCTTACAGGAGAGCGAAGCCACGCTCAGTGACCTGGCAGAGCGCCTGGCTGAAGCACGCTTCCGTAACCCGCCGGAATCTGCGGAGGAGGAAAGCCAGGAAGAGGTAGAGGCACAGGCAGCGCGTAAAAAAAAAGCCCTATGTGGTGAGACGGCTGAGGACGGCCCTGCCGGCCAGGGCACTGCTCACCGGGAACCCGCCTGGCAAACCGTCCCGCAATGGCCCTCTGAAGGCACCTGGTGGGATTACGGTGAAGAGGTGCCCATCGGCGAGCCTTTCGCTCCCCGGCGTCTGGACACGCCACTTGACCGGTTGACCCGCTCCAGTGGCGGGCGGCGCAGCCGGACCCGTACCGACCGTAAACGGGGCCGCTACATTCAGGCCCGCGCTTCCCCTGGCGATCCCACCGATCTGGCCTTTGACGCGACGTTGCGCGCTGCCGCGCCGCATCAGAACGAACGCCGCGTCGGCGATGATGGGCCAGCTCTGATACTCCACCCGGACGATTATCAGCGCAAGGTACGTGTGCGTCGCGCAGCCAATCTGATCCTCTTTGTCGTTGATGCCTCCTGGTCTATGGCGGTTGCCGAGCGTATGGAGGCGACAAAGGGGGCCGTCCTTTCACTGCTTATGGACGCCTACCAACAGCGCGACCGGGTCGGGCTGGTCGTTTTCCAGAAGGACAGTGCCCGTATGGTGCTGCCCCCCACTAACAGCGTCGAGCTGGCCAGACAGGCGCTGGCTGACATCCCGGTGGGTGGCAAGACTCCCCTCTCAGCAGGACTCCACCTGGCATACGAGGTGATTATCCGCGAAGTGCGACAACACCCGGACCTGATGCCGCTGATGGTGCTCCTGACCGATGGAGCAGGCAATGTCTCGATGATGAACCTGCCTCCCCAGGAGGAGGCCTATCGCATCGCCGAGCTATTCCCGCGCAGCCACATCCGGTCGGTGGTGATCAACATGGAACATCAGTCGTTTGACCAGGGGCTGGCCAGCAAGCTGGCAGAACATCTGCAGGCCCCATGCTATACCCTGGCCGAACTCAAAGCCGAGTTTTTGCTGAGTACGGTGCGCGGAGAACTACCAGAGCATAAGTAACCACGTCTGCCTGTCCTGGCTTTTGCTCGCCGGGTAGTCGGCATTATGGGCCGGATGTGTGACGTCAGATGATGAGCATGGCTATCCTATCTCCTCCAGCCCGAACCGGCAGTGGCTCCATATCCCCGATCCTGCGCCTGTTCCTGCTGCTCCTGCTTTTGCTCTTTGCCTTTGCGCTGCGTCTCTACCGGCTGGACGCTCAGTCTATCTGGATTGATGAGGGAATCAGTCTTCATCTGGCCACCTCATCCCCAGGCGAGATCATCGCTGACCGGGCTGCCAACGTCCATCCACCACTTTATTTTTTGCTGCTTAAAGGATGGGTGATGTTGGTGGGGCCGGCTATTTTCCCGGCCCGGTTCTTCTCGGTGATATTCAGCCTGCTACAGGTCCCGGCGATCTATACTGTAGCCAGGCGCAGAGCAGGGCAACGGGCCGGATGGATCGCCGCGCTGCTTACCTCCCTGTCGCCGCTTTCCGTGATCTACGCCCAGGAAATCCGCACCTACTCCATCCTTCCTTTGATATACCTGGCACTGCTGGAGGTCTCGCACAACCTGCTTTATAGAACGAGATCCCGCTCTGGTGCGCTCTGGGCCTGGTGGGGACTTCTCGCAGTCCTCGGAATGCATCTGCACTATTCAGCCTGCTTTCTCGTCGTTTATGTGGCCGGCAATGCGCTGCTTGTTTTGTGGCGAGCGGGGCGTCGGGCCGAGCTGCACTGCTGCCTGACCGTACAGTTATTGGTGGGCCTGACCTGCCTGCCCTGGCTGAGCGCCATCATTGCCCACCGGGCAGAGATGCAGGCTTACCTGCAACGGGGGTTGGGGCTTACAGAACAGATACCCCTGGACCATCTGTTACGCCAGGTGTGGGTTTTCTTCCTGACCGGGCTGACCGGCCTGTTGCGGGTGGCCGGCGTACGTCTTCTGGCATATCTCACTTTTCTGCTCCTGGTCATGCAATCAACCCTTCAACTGGTTATCGGCTCCACCAGACGCCAGCTGCTGTTGTTACTGACGGACTGGTTGTTGCCTGCGGGAGCTACACTGCTGTTCTGGGTGGTGCGCTCATATTCGCACCCGCGTTATTTATCCATCTACGCACCAGGCTTAACCTTGCTGGCCACTTCTGCTATTCTTAAGCCGGCACAGGCCATCGGCTTCGCGCTTCCGCAGGTCACTCCGATGCTTTCGGCACGAACGGGTGTTCCGGCTGTTGCCGGTAGAGTACCGAAGAGCCTCTCACTCGCTGCCTCCGTATTGTCGGGAATCTGCTTTCTTGCACTCTCGTTATTTGGGCTGCGGGCCTACTTCCTCGATCCGCACTTTGCCAAAGACGATGTACGCGGAGTGGCTCGCTACCTGGAGGAGACCGCCGGTGAGGGGGACCTGATCCTGGTTCCTCCATCCGATTGGTCACTGACGTTCGCTTACCGGGGAAAGACACCGATCAGGATGACGAGCACCGATCCGGATGAGCTGCTGAGCGAGCTCGAATCCTGGACCTCACCCCCTCAGTACGTCTTTGTTTTGGATTACCGTGGCGAGTTTTTGGACTGGCATGAGGCCTTATTTTTCGCGCTGGAAAGGGCCGGCACGAAGATCGCACGGAAGGATTTCAGAGGCATCACATTGCACCTGTACCGCATTGACCAGACCGTAAATCCCCCACTGCTTGAGCCACAAAACGTGCGCTTCGGTCCACTTCTTTTGACCCACGCCTGGATCGAGACCTCGGCCCCGGCCGATACGGCACTGACCCTGGCACTGCGCTGGTACTGCCAGGAAGCGCCCAGGCAAAGGTATAGTGTCACCATCCGTCTCCAGGACGCGATGGGCGACTCCACTGGCTGGCCAGTTGTTGCCCGCGACTATCTCCTCCTGGATGGGCGAATGTGGCCTGCTGAGCATTGGCCGGCAGGTCATGAGGTAACCACTTACCACGTTTTGCCTTTGCCTGCAGGGGTTCCTCCTCTCAGCTATACGCTGAGCATCGGACTGTACGCCCAGACACATGATGGTCTACGTCACGTCGAGATAGAGGGCGCTGCGCATGGACAGTGGCTGGCCCTCGGCGCCATCCATTTGATCCCCGCGCTGGGTCTGAGCGATAATCCCTACATGGTAAGTATAGCCCCTCCCGCTCTGCCCCAACCTGTTGCAATGGCTGCGGGCTTCCTTCTACTCGGTGTCAGGCTTGACCGCCAGGTGCTGGCTCCAGGCCAGTCGGTCTTCGTCACTCTCCACTGGCAGGCCACTCATGCGCCGCTCCCCGATCTCCAACCGAGGCTCGCTCTGATACAGACCGGGCAGGAACTTGATGCTGTGGAATCTGCCCCTGTCGGCGGCCGCTACCCAACCTGGCGCTGGCGAAATGGTGAGACGGTCATTGAGCATCGCCGTCTCACGTTGCCGCCCTCCGCTTCAGCAGGTCAGGCAGAAGTGGTACTCTCGTTAAAAGAGCAGCAATTTTCGCTGGGGTATGTCGAAGTAGAGGCTATCGAGCGCAATTTTACGCTGCCACCGATTTCGCACCCGCTGGACGTTCCTTTCGGTAGTGTGGCTCGGCTTGTCGGATACGAACTGTCCGCGCCGCCTTTCACCGCCGCCATTCCTGTTACGCTGACGCTCTACTGGCAGGCTCTGGACAGCGCGGGCGATGCCGATTATATCGTTTTCACGCACATACTGGCGGCTGACGGTCATCTGGTGGGGCAACATGACGGCCCTCCCGCGCTGGGAGCACGTCCGTCGCGCGGCTGGGCGGCGGGCGAGATCATTACTGATGTGCATCCAATTGTGTTCCGGGAGCCTTATAGCGGCCAGGCACAGATCGAGGTAGGGATATACGAACAGGGCACTCTGGAGCGGGTGGTGCGCGCAGACAGCAGGGAAAGCTACTTTTTGCTGCCCGTTACTATCGTGATTGGAGAATGACACTAAGCGCCTATCCGAAAAACGTAACCGACGCATATTTATTCAGCCTGCGCCCGCCGGACCACAGTCCGGCGGAGCAGATGGCACCTGAGCCACCTGGGGGTATCTCAGTGTAGCCAGTGTCTGCAAAGTCTGGTCCGGGCGGACTGTAGTCCGCCCGGCACAGCACGGGCAGCTGAATAGTACAAGTTACACCGACGCATCCCTATGCGTCGGTATAAGCGGCATAGCATCAGGTTTGCATGCGGTGTGAGATACGCATAACTGGATTCCGCGCGTCGTTCCTGCCGGACGTGCCCGCCGGATGTGCCCACCGGATGTGCCCGCCGGATGTGCCCACCGGATGTGCCCGCCGGATGTGCCCGCCGGATGTGCCCACCGGATGTGCCCGCTGGATGTGCCTGCCGGATGTGCCCACCGGATGTGCCTGCCGGATGTGCCTGCCGGACGTGCCCGCCGGATGTGCCCACCGGATGTGCCCGCCGGATGTGCCCGCCGGATGTGCCCGCCGGATGTGCCCGCCGGATGTGCCCGCCGGATCACAATCCGGCGGCCGGCGGTCGGCGGCCAGCACCCGGCCCGCGTGGATTGTGATCACGCGGCGCATAGTCAAAAGATTGGCCGGAGCCTTGCGCCTCAGAATCAGTTATGCGAATAAGAAAGCCTGTAGGTAACTGTTCAGCCCGATTGAAATCGGCCTCTTTAGGCGCTCTGCGCCGGGCGTCGGCCTGCGCCGATGCGGAAACAGCGGTCGGCGCAGGCCGACCGCTGGCCGAAGGCCCAAAGTGGGCGACTTCAGTCGCAGGGGTAGGCAGTTACGTAGAAAAATGTGATGTTAGAACTCTGGAGTCCGGGGCTGGAATTTTCGAGGTAACTTTCAGCACAGGGGGCAGGGACGCCGGGGTGAGGCAATACCTCACCCCGATGCTGTGGTAAACGCATGGACAGATGCTGTTTGGGTATGGACGATGGCACGTACACTGCCCTTCCGCAATCTGAGTGCCCGGGAATGGCATAACCTGGGATTACTTGCCATACTTGTTTTTTACCTGCTTCTCTTCTGGTGGGGCTTTGCCAGCGGTGGCCTGTTCCTGGGCCTTGGCGGCGACTACCGCAGCTACTGGAGCGCTGGATATATAGCCCGCACCCGCGGATTTGCCCGTGCCTACGATCTGGCCTCCCTGGCAAAAGTCCAGGAAACGATGTTGCCGCCCCCGTACAATCAGAATCTTTTTCCTCTGCCCATGTTCTTCCTCCCCACTTTCCTCCTGCCCTTCTGCCTGCTTTCACATCTGCAGCCGTCGGCCAGCTTTGTAGTATGGACGCTCTTGAACAGCGCCGCACTTTGTGCATATATGTTCTTTCTACCACGTTCCTGGAGAGGAAACACCTTTTCCCCACAGCTGTACGTGCTCCTCCTCTCCTTTCCCGTATTCAATGCCCTTTTCTGGGGAACCGCCAACGTCTGGCTGCTTATTGCACTGGGTGAGTTCATACGCAACGGATGGAATGGCAGGCAATTCCAGGCCGGCGCCTGGCTGGGAACAATGTTGCTCAAGCCTCAAACCCTTGTCCTCCTCTTCCCGGCGTTGCTGTTCCAACGGGCCTGGAAGGTCGTTGCCGGTTTCCTGCTGGCGGGGTTCCTGCTGATCGGAGGCTCCTGGCTGTTGGTGGGGACACGCGGGATGATCAAGCTCCTGCACCTGTGGCTCGGACTGGCTGGAGGAATGCCCACTACCAGCGCGGAGCAGATGATGAACTGGCGCATGCTCGCTGTGAACTTAAGCCCTCCGTTACCCGCCGCGCTCGCCTGGGGGGTAGCGCTAATCGGGATGGCGATAACACTGCTCCTGACATGGCAGTGCTGGACCGTGCCCTTATTTCAAGACCCGGCGCGTTCGGCGCCGGCCATCCTGGGCCTGCTGGCAGCGACAAATGTGCTCTCCTGGCACGCTCACTTCCATATCGCCATCACCATGTTGCCGGTAATGGCCTGTCTTGTGACACAAAATCGTCTCCCGTTGACTATCCCTTTGCTATGGGTTTATCTCCCCTCAGCAGGATTTTTCCTCAGCCTGGTAGCCTCTGTGCTTCATCTCCCCACCCTGGGCAATCTTGTTTACGGGCTGAGTGGGTTGATCACCAATTTGTACACCCTCGTCTGGGTCTGGCAGGGTTTCCGTGCTTCTCGATGACACGTTCCTGCGCAAGCTGAGCAATCTGAAAATGGTCACCCGCCGCGTGCGCACCGGACAGGTGGCCGGGGAGCGGCGTTCCACCAGACGCGGCACTTCGGTGGAGTTCGCCGATTACCGCGATTACACCCACGGAGACGATCTGCGCCGTGTGGACTGGAACATCTACGCCAGGCTGGAGCGCCCTTACGTCAGGCTATTCGAGGAAGAGGAAGACCTGGCCGTTTACATTCTGCTCGACGGGAGCGGTTCGATGGACTGGGGAGCCGGAGAGGGGAACAAATGGCTCTGTGCGCGCCAGCTGGCAGCGGCGCTGGGATACATCACTCTGGCAGGCGGAGACCATCTGGCAGTGGCCGCAATACGCTATCCACAGCCAGTGTTCTTTGGGCCGGTAAGAGGACAGGGAAATGTACTTCGTTTGTTCGAATGGCTGGAGACGTTGAAAGCGGAGGGCACAACCGACCTGAACGCAGCACTGCGCGCCTGCGCGCTCTCCGGCAGGCGGGCTGGATTGGCGATCCTGATTTCTGATATGTTCTCTCCAACAGGGTTTACCGACGGTCTGACAGCACTTGCAGCGAGCGGCCACGAAATCGCCATTATCCATGTGCTGGCGTCGGACGAAATTGATCCACCGCTTGGTGGCGACCTGCGGCTGCTGGACGTGGAAGGGGGTGCTCCCCAAGAGGTTACGGTTGATGCCGGTGTGCTGGCACTATACCGTCGGAGGCTGGCAGCCTGGCAGGAGGAGATCCGCGCTCTCTGCCGCGCCCGCGATGCGCGCTACCTGCCTGTAGCAACCGAAGTGCCTTTGGAGCGTATAGTTTTATACGAGATGCGACGGACTGGATTGGTGAAATAACTTCCTACCGTCCGGTATGGGGATGCCGCTGCTAAGTGCCTATCCGAAAAACGTAACCGACGCATACCTATGCGTCGGTATAAGCGGCATAGGGATGCCGCCTGTACGGTTTTTCGGATAGGCTCTAAGGAAGGCCGCGATAGGGCAATCCGTAGGGCGGGCAATCCGTAGTAAGCGGGCATCCCCATGCCCTCTTACAGGGAGGTAGAGATGAACGAGAGACCCGGTTGTCTATCCGGTTTGCTCAGGCTGGCCTTTTTGAACTGGCTCTTCAACCGGTTACAGGAACGGTTTGGTTTCGGCAGGGGAGCGTCATGCACCGGATGCGGTTGTGGGGTTATTCTGTTGATCCTGTTCTTGATCCTGGCCTGCTCGGTCATCACCGGAACAGACTGGTTTCGTCTGGGGTTCTGACCGTCAGGACCCGGCTACAGGGACGGTAAACGAGAATGTGGTTCCCTTTCCTGGCTCGCTTTCCACCGTAATCCGGCCTCCCTGCAACTCGACCAGGCTTTTGACGATGCACAGCCCCAGGCCGGTGCCGGGCATCTCACGGACTGCGGGGTTCTCGGAGCGGAAGAACTTGGTGAACAACCTGGCCTGTTCCTCCAGCGAGATGCCGATGCCGGTGTCGGACACGGCGCAATGTACAAAGCCATCCTGCTGCCAGGCCCGCACCTGGATGTGGCCGCCCTCGGGGGTGTATTTGTAAGCGTTGCTGAGCAGGTTGATCAGGATTTGCGCTAACCTGGCAGGGTCAGCCCGGACCTCTGGCAGATCCTCCGGTATCTTTACCGTAAGCTGCTGCGAGCGGGCCTCGATCTGAGCCTGCGTGGCCTGCAAAGCATCCTTCAGTGCCTCGGAGAGATGTACCGTTCTGAGCTCCAGGCGCATATGGCCGGTTTCGATGCGCGAGATGTCCTGCAGATCGGAGACCAGAATCTGCATGCGTACAACATTGCTGCGCATCGTGGTGATAAACTGCTCCTGTTGTGGCGTAAGCGGACCGCACATGCCCTGTAAGAGCATATCGGCGTATCCCCGGATCGAGGTCATCGGTGTGCGCAGCTCGTGGGCCACGACAGAGACAAACTCCGACTTGGCCAGATCGGCCCGGCGTACTGCCTCATAAAGGCGCGCGTTCTCAATGGCAATGGCCGCATAATCGGCAAGGGCCATAAGTAGCTGCTGTTCGTGTCCGGAGAAAGGGCGCGTGCTCACACGATTCCCTGCTCCCAGTGCTCCGATGATCCGGTCACCTATCTTCAGCGGCGCCGAGAGCATTGCCCCGGTGGTGGTGATGCTCCCGGCACTGGCGGCGCTGGCTGCCAGTTCCTCGGCGGAGCGATGTCCCGTGGGCCTGATCTCTCCGGGCACCCGCTGACGACGGACCATCGGGCGCAACTGGCCGCCCTCCTCATCGAGCAACATCAGTGTGGCCTCCTCCGCGCCGATCAGGTAAAACACGGCGTCTATGATGCGTTCCAGGAGCTGGTCGAGGGAGAGCAGAGCAGCGACCGATTTCCCCACTTTGTACAGGGCGTCCAATTCCTGTACCCGGCGCCGCAACTGTTGATTGATCGTAGCGAGGTGCTGGGTGAGGGTCTCCTTTTCCCGCCGCAGGCGCACCTCCGTCAGTGCCCGGTCAATGGCGCCATACATCTCCTCGGCAGTGAAGGGTTTGCTGAGGTAATCCTTTACACCTTTGCGGAAGAACTCTACAGCAATGGCTTCGGAACCGTGGGAAGTGATGAGGATGATGGGAATGTCTAACTGCTGGGCACGCACTGCATCCACGACCTGGAAGCCGTTTAAATGGGGCATCTCCAGGTCACACAGGACCACATCAGGTTTGTCCGCCAGGATTTTCTCTAACCCCTCCGCCCCATCGGCGGCTTCGAGCATGACAAACCCTCGCCTGTCAGCCAGTGCTTCGGCGATGAACTCCCTGATGTGGCGACTGTCATCTATAACCAGGACGCGTACCTCTGTATCTCCCATACTGCTGCTACCCGTGAGCGGAGAAACAGACAGGTGTGGCAATGCTCTTCTAAACATTATACCGTCTCGCGAACATACACAGGTTACAGGAAAGTTACAATCTGGTAACAGCAGGCCAGGCAGCCGCTGGCAGAAGCCCCTTCACAACAATCCTCGCACAGGGCAGTCCGGCGTGGAACGGGCGATGCCTTACTCTGACCGATTTTACGCTGTAGCCGGTCTCCGACCGTGCCGGTGTGGGCACAACCGGAAACTGGCCCGAGCCAGGGGGCGCAAAAATATTCGAACGCCCTCGCCGAGGGTATTCGAAGCAAAACACCAGGATAAGATGGGAAAAGCAGGGGAAAGGGGGGATGAGGCGGGGTTGATTGAGCAAAAGCACCCCGTCTAAAGCATCCGGAACGAAGCAAAAGCGATACAGAACCTGGAACAAGATGGGAATATCCTCGATTTTGTCAGGGAGGGGGCGTGAGCGGCGGATTAGAAGGTCAAAGAGAACGCTCAAAATCGAGCAGCAGGCGTGGGGTAACGCGCCTCGCAGCAAAGCTGCCAAGCGGAGGAGCGACTATGGAGGAGGCAGAAGTGTGTCAGGCGCCGGTGGCAGCCGTCGCCTCGCGGAAGAGCCGGGCCAGCGTGGTGAGGTTGGACCAGACATCGGCGAGAAAGATGATAGCCTTGCCGCGGGGTTCGCCATAGACGGGCAGACGTTTCAGGCCCCAGCGCTCGAAGGTGGCGTTGCGGCTCTCGGAGGCGTTGCGGGCGCGATGATAGAGTTGTTTCCAGGCCGGGGAGTCGACGGCGATGTCGCGGACGAGGCGGCAAGAGCCGTCATTCTTGAACGAGAAGCCAACGTTGATGACCTGACCATAGTTGCTGTCAGTGTGGAGATAAGGGCACTCAGAGATTGGAGTGGGTAGACCTGGGATGACAACAACGGGTTCCTGGCCCTTTTGGCACACGTGATCGCAGAACCACTTGTGGCGGCGTTTTTCAAAGTCGAAGCCATTGGAGGTGAAGGGGTAGCCATAGGCGCAGATGGGGCGGCCTTTGTCGTCATAGCCACGGAGTGGCCAGAGTGTCCTGTCCTGGTCGGTCTGGTGAGCGCGCAGGTCGATCACGCGGCGGGCGTCGAGGTGCTCGTGGACAACGCGCAGGACACAGGAATAGCCAAAGGCGGCGTCACCGGCAACG
>Ga0209101_1000331_pt1 | contig 39757 bp, 37 predicted proteins | sample ConPoolayeCmetaG_FD_185481 | JGI IMG/M metagenome (GOLD analysis project Ga0209101, IMG submission 185481) | Hot spring microbial mat communities from California, USA to study Microbial Dark Matter (Phase II) - Cone Pool mat layer C metaG... ...
CAGTGAGGTCTTCACGACTTCCAGCCGCATCTGTCGGGCGCGCAAGTCGCGTCGAAAGGCGTTGGTGGTGAGGCCGTCCACCCCCACCAGCTCGACCCACACGACGTTGTCCTGCTGTGCGTAACGCGACTCCAGGTCGCGAACGATCATCTCCTTGACCGGCTTGCTCATTTCCAATTACTCCGTGACGGCGGTGGTGATGTCGACCTGCACTGCCGGTGTCATCGTCCCGCTCAGACAGAGCTTCTTGAGGTACGTACCCTTGGCCGTGGCCGGCTTGAGTCGTCGAATATGGTCGACCAGGGCCAGAATGTTGGCCTTCAGGTCCTCCGGCGCGAAACTCAGCTTGCCGACGACAGCGTGCACGTTGCCGCCGGCGTCATTGCGAAACTCGATCTTGCCGGCCGTGTACTCGCGGACAGCCGTAGCCACGTCGGGCGTGACGGTACCGGACTTGGGCGAGGGCATTTTGCCTTGCGGGCCGAGCACGCGCCCCAACCGACCGACCTTGCCCATCAGCGCCGGGTGAGCGATCGCCACATCGAAGTCCAGCCAGCCTTTCTGGACCTTTTCGATCAGTTCATCAGCCCCGGCCTCGATCGCCCCCGCCGCCTTGGCCGCCGGCACATCGCCCTCGTTGCAGAACGCGATGACGCGTTTGGTGGCCCCGATGCCTTTGGGCAGGCTGAGCGAGCCGCGGATAGCCTGGTCGGCCTGGCGGGCGTCGATCCCCAGGTGCAGGACCAGATCGACGCTCTGATCGAACTTGGTCTTGGAGAAACTCTTGAGAACTTTGATCGCTTCGTCCAGCGGCAGGGCTTTCTTGGGCACCTTCTCCGCGTCGTTGCGATAGCGCTTGCTGCGAAACCGCATGCTTTCAGCTCCCACTTTGCTTTCCGGCCCGTGGTGCGGCCGCCAAGTTGTCTGGTGACAGTTGGCAAGCGGCAAATAACGAGTGACAGACGATCAGCCGCAGGTCGGCGCCGAATCGCTTGTCACCGGTCGCTTGTCACTTGTCACGTGTCACCTCTTGCTCGTTCGTCCGGGCTACTCCACGATCTCAATGCCCATCGACCGCGCCGTACCGGCGATGATCCGCATGGCGGCATCGATGTCGAAGGCGTTCAGGTCTTTCATCTTTGTTTCGGCGATCTTACGCACATCAGCCCGTGTCACCCGGCCCACTTTGTGCCGATTGGGCTCGCCGGAGCCTTTTTCTACGATCGCCAGGGTGGTATCCGTCGGCTTGGCAGCCTTCATCAACAGGACTGCCGCCGGCGGACTCTTGACCACGAAATCGAATGTCTTGTCCTTGTAAACGGTGATTTCCACGGGGCAGATCATGCCGTCCATGTGTCGCGTGCGCTCGTTGAACTGCGACACGAACTGCCCGATGTTCACGCCATGTTGCCCCAGGGCGGGCCCGACCGGCGGTGCCGGCGTAGCCTTGCCCCCTGGGGCTTGCAGCTTGATCTTGGCGATGACGGCCTTGGCCATGATGCACGCCTCTCACTTCCTCAGGTCGCGTTCACCACGACGACACTAAGACCAAGCAGTATACCACCATGGCGGTCCTCTTTCCAGCCGACCTCGGTCAGATCTGCTCTAGCTGCCAATACTCGATCTCGATCGGCGTGGGTCGCCCGAAGATCATGACAATAACGCGGACGGTGCCCTTTTGGGTGTTGATCTCGTCCACCGTTCCCTCGAAGTTTTCGAACGGCCCCTCGGTCACCTTGACACGATCGCCTACCTTGAAACCGAGATTGGCCAGCGCCGGGCCTTCCTCTGGGCGGATCGCCGCCGCCAGCATCTTCTCCACGTCTGCCATCTGCATCGGCGAGGGCTTGCCGCCAGAGCCGATGAAATCTCCCACCCCGGTCGTTTCCTTGATGATGAACCACACGTTTTCCGGGATCCGGCCGTCGGCATCGGTGGCCATTTCCACGAACACGTAACCCGGATAGAGCTTGCGATGGTAAACGCGTGCTGCGCCGCCGCGCACCCGTTTCTCCCGCTGCGTTGGCACAAGCACGCGGCCGACGCGGTCCTCCAAACGCTCGATCTTCACTTTCCGCTCGATCGCCTCACGGACCTGATCCTCCTTGTTGGAGGCCACGCGCAAGACGTACCAGCCCATGCCCGGACGGACCAGCTCAGGCTTCTCGGACTGGGTAGCGACCGGCTTGCTCGAATGGCCGGGTGCGGTCTCGGGTTGGGTCGCCGCTGCGGCTTCGGCGGGCTTGGCGGCCTCTGCGGTCGGCTGCGCGGGGGTTGTGTCGGAGGCGGTCGGTTCGGGCATGACCATCATACTCCCCCACCGAATAGCTGAGCGGTCAGGTCGAACTTGAGCACGCCGATGGCCCCGAAGAAAAAGATAAAGAACATGTCCACCACGAAGAGCAAGATGGCCAACGCCAGCACAGTGACGATGACCACGCGCGTAGCTCCCCAGACCTCCTTGCGCGTCGACCAGTTGACCTTCTTCATCTCGCCTTCGGTGTGGATCATGAAATCGACCACGCTCTGATTGCGTCCCACCGCCCAGAAGATCAGGTAAGCGGCGGCCAGCAGGACGATTACTGGGAGGAGCGTGCGAATGTAATAGTTCTGCTCGATGAAACCGAACAGCGGGAGTTTGGACCATACGAAATGAGCCATGCTGACAGCAAGCACGCCCGCCCCGATAGCTGAGGCCCAGCGAACGTGAATACCTTGGCCGGGTTTGAGGACGCGGAAGGGGCTGCCGGCGGGGCGCTGCGGACGCGCTGCGGGACGGTCGGCGATCGCCGACTCATCGCGACTGGACTCAGGTTTGGTCTGGACCTCTTCTGCCATGTTTGATCACGCCAGCGGGGCTAGGGCGGGCATTCGCGTGGGCCTGGCGCCGCACCCCGCAGTTCTGCTGCCTGTTAGACGCCGGCACCCGCCGTCGTCGCGCGTCCCCACCACAGGAGCGGAGGGACTCGAACCCCCAACCGCCGGTTTTGGAAACCGGTGCTCTAGCCAATTGAGCTACGCTCCTTCATCCGGGACCAGAGGCGCCCAGCGGGCCAGCCCAGGGGGAACAGACGGGCCCGGGCGCCGCCCGGCGTCCCTATTTCCGTTTGATCTTGTGCAGCGTCCGCTTGCGCAGACGCGGGCAGTACTTCATCAGTTGCAGCTTGGGCACGCCGCCCTGGACGTTAACCGACGTGCGGTAATTCAAATCGCCGGTCTCCGTACATTGCAGCCAAACCCATTCGCGTTTCTGCGCCTTGGCCATACTATGCTCTCTCGCAACGCCTGCCCGTCAGCTCCCGCCGCCCGCTCTCGCCGCATCAGCGGTGTGGGCCTGCGGCTACTGAAGAATCTTGGTCACCACGCCGGAGCCAACGGTGCGCCCGCCTTCACGAATGGCGAAGCGCAGGCCTTCTTCCATAGCGATCGGCGAGATAATCTCGACGCGCATCTGGATGTTGTCACCCGGCATGCACATTTCGGCCTTGCCGCCATCGCGGGCGTGCAGTTCCTTGATGGTACCGGTCACGTCCGTAGTTCGGAAGTAGAACTGCGGGCGGTAGTTGGGGAAGAATGGCGTGTGCCGACCGCCTTCTTCCTTCTTCAACACGTAAACTTCGCCCAGGAACTCGGTATGCGGCGTGATGCTACCGGGCTTGGCCAGCACCATGCCGCGCTCCAACTCCTGCTTTTCGACGCCGCGCAGCAGGCAGCCGACGTTGTCGCCGGCGATACCCTGGTCGAGAGTCTTGTTGAACATCTCGACGCCGGTAACCACCACCTTCCAGTTTTTCTTGGTGTGCAGGCCCACGATCTCGACTTCGTCGCCGACCTTGACCGTGCCGCGCTCGATGCGGCCGGTGCCGACGGTGCCGCGTCCTTTGATGCTGAAGACGTCTTCGATAGGCATGAGGAAGGGCTTGTCCTGCTCACGCACCGGCTCGGGAATGTTGTTGTCCAGGGCGTCCATCAGCTCGATGATGGGCTTGTAACCTTCTTCACGCTTCTCCAGCGCGGCCTTCAGACATTCGGTCGCCGATCCCTTGATGACAGGGATGTTGTCGCCGTCGAACTCGTACTTGTTGAGCAGCTCGCGGACTTCCATCTCCACGAGCTCCAGCAGCTCGGGATCGTCCACCAGGTCGGTCTTGTTCAGGAATACGACCAGGTTCGGCACGTTCACTTGTCGGGCCAGCAGCACGTGCTCGCGGGTCTGCGGCATCGGCCCGTCGGCGGCACTGACCACCAAGATCGCGCCGTCCATCTGGGCGGCGCCGGTAATCATGTTCTTCACGTAGTCGGCGTGACCGGGGCAGTCGATGTGCGCGTAGTGACGTTTCTCGGTCTCGTACTCGACGTGCGCGGTGGCGATCGTCAGGATCTTGGTCGGGTCGCGGCGTCCGTCTTTCTCAGACGCCTTGGCGATCTCGTCATAAGATTTGTAACTGCCCAGCCCGCGCGCGGCCTGAACGGCCGTCATGGCGGCGGTCAGCGTGGTCTTGCCATGGTCCACGTGCCCGATCGTCCCGACGTTGACGTGCGGCTTGGTCCGCTCAAAAACACCCTTGGCCATAGATGCTCTCCACTCGTCGCCAGGGGGGCCTGCCCCGCATGGCCGCCACCCAGGGGCACCATCCCCTGCGGTGCGTCGTCTCGATTGTGCTGGCTGTCATGGCCGCTCGCGCCGTACGCGAAACGGCTCTTACTCGGCGCCGACCTACGTAATCGACGCCGCCACTGTTCGCGGCCTGAGCCGCGCACTGCTCCGCCCCGCACCGCCGGTATTCGGCCGGGGCGCTACCATAGCTGCTGATGGGGATTGAACCCATGACCTCCTCCTTACCAAGGAGGCGCTCTACCACTGAGCTACAGCAGCGTCGCCCGGCATGCGCACAGCAGCGCCGCGGTCCTGCCTGCGTCCGGCCCGCTCGGCCGGAATTCAGCATTGTAAGTGTCGCTCCAAGCTTGTCAAAAGGAAAAATCTGGCTACTGGCCGGCGTTTGGGCATAATACAAAGCCGGCTGCGCGATCGGTCGCTCCGGAGCGCCACTGTGAACGTCGTGTACCGTACGTTGACCGAACTCCCGCAGCGCATGCGCCAGCGTGCCGCAGCCCTGCCCGGGCAACTGCGCATCTGGTTGGCGGCTGCGCGCTCAGAACCTGGCATCGTATGGCATAGTCCGATAGTGCGGCTGACCCTGATTTTGCTGCTCGGAGCGCTGGTACTCGGCCTTGCCAATCAGCTGGCGGCCAGGCTGGTCCCTGCCGGCGATCGGTCGGCGTTTCAGGCTCCCACCCGGCTGGCAATCCTCTACGTGGCCTGCACCAACCCCGATTGCCGGACATCCTACACCACCCGGCAGCCGATGAGTTTCAAGTCTTGGCCCCTGACATGTCCAAAGTGCGGCGAAGACAGCGTATATCGGGGGAGATTGTGCCGAGTGTGCGGGCATTGGTACGCGAACGCACCCGGGACCGGCTTGGTTTGCCCTTGGTGTGTGCAGCCCCAGACCAAGCGCTGCGAGTCGCCCACTTCGCGGACCACTGGCAGTTCTGACGACGACGAGGATCCCTGGTAGCCCAGTGGCAGATCCCGTCGCCCGGTTGACCCCGCCCGTGAGTACCTCGGAAAAGCTACCAAAACACTAGTATTGCCGACGTTGGCGTGCTGCGGGTATGCCTAGCTGCGCTCGGTACTTAGCTACTGTGCGACGCTTAATGTCTACTCCCTCTGCACGGAGCCGAGCGACAATCTCATCGTCGCTGAGCGGGCGGCGCTTGTCCTCGGCCTCGATGATCGCTTGGACTTTGGCACGGATGCTGGCCCACCCGAGCGCTTCGCCGTCCTCAGTCTCGGCTCCACCGGTGAAAAAACGGCGTAGCGGGTAAATGCCGCGCGGCGTTTGGACGTACTTTTCGTCCACGGTTCGGCTGATGGTGGATGGATCGCAACCGAAGCGCGCCGCTAAGTCGCTCATTCGCAATACCTTAAGGTGTTCTTCGCCGTGATCGAGGAAGTCTCGCTGTGCCTCGACTACGGCTTTCGCGACTTCCAAGAGCCGCTCGCGACGAAAACGCACAGCGTCGATGATCGCATTGGCGTCCTCGATCTTCTGCTTCACGAAGTCGCGCGTCGCTTTGTCGTCCCGGGAGCGCTCCAGCAACTCGCGGAATTCGGGCGAGATACGCAGTTCACGCAGATTGCCGCGCGCCAACCGAACCTCGTAGCGGTTCTCTTGGTCATTGTATTCGACGATCACGTCGGGAACGATGGGCGGCGGACGGAGGCCGGCCACGTCCAGACCAGGGTGCAAAGATAGCCGCGCGATGACATCGACGGCTGCCTTGATTTCATCGAGCTCCACGCCGAGCGCCTTGGCGATGGCGGGCAGACGATTCTTCTGGAGATCCTCCAAGTGGTCCTGAACGATCCGCCGCTCCAGTCCGTTATCCCCTGGTAGGGCAGCCAGTTGCAACAGGAGGCACTCGCGGAGATCGCGTGCGCCGACCCCCGGCGGATCGAGCTTCTGCACGGCTTTCAAGGCCGTCTCCATCTCCTCGAGCGTGGCCGGCGGGTCGAATTGAGTGGCGATTGATTCCAACGGCGTGGAAAGCCGGCCAGCGGCGTCAATGTGCTCAATCAGAGCGGCCCCCAGCTTGCGTGTCCGCTCGTCTACCTCTGCCAGCCCCCATTGCTGCATCAGGTGCTCGTGCAGACTGATTGGGCGGGCGGCCGTGTTTGCCATCGCTTCCAGCTTGCCATCGGCTTCCTCGAGACTGCGTGCTCGCGAAATACTGGGACGGTACTCGGCATCGTCCTCCAGCCAGTCGTACTCGCGGACGAGATTGTCCAGGCGCTCAAAGTCCGCCGCCGCATTTTCCTCGACGACTAGCGCTCGCTCGCCCTCAGCCGGTTCGTCGGCGACTGTTGCCGATTCTGCTGCTGTCGTTGGTTCTTCGTCCCCTGCGACCAATTCCAAAGCCGGGTTACTGTCAAGCTCTTGGGCGATGCGTGACTCCAGCGCCAAGGTGTTGAGCTGGAGGATGTCCATCGCCTGGATCAGTTGCGGCGTGAGGCGCTGTTGTTGAAGTAGAAGCTGTCGCGGGACTTGTGAAAGGATCTGCGACACAGTACCTGCCGCTAGCTACGGTGCGGTTAGAAGCCCGGTCACATTGGCGGAACGGGCCGCTAGCAAATTTCGTTCCGCTTCCATAAAAAAGAATACCCGGATTACCTGGCAAGTCAAAGAGAACCGCCAGGAATCAGCGGTGGCTCAGCATGGCGGGGAATCGACTATGATTCAGGCGGCGCTGGAAGGCGCGCTGGGGCTGTTTGGAGGAGCATGCAATGAGCTACCGGACCACACAGGTTCCTTCCGGTCAACCGATCGCTGTCCGCGCGGGTGGTTTGGTCGTCCCAGAGCAACCGATCATCCCGTTCATCAGGGGCGATGGTACCGGGCCGGATATTTGGCGCGCCGCGCAGCTTGTTTTTGATGCGGCAGTGGAGAAAGCATACGGCGGAGCACGGCGCGTAGCGTGGATGGAGGTGTTCGCCGGCGAGACCGCGCACCAGCGCTTCGGTGATTGGCTGCCGGAGGAAACGCTGCGCGCCTTTCAGGAATTCCTGGTGGGCATCAAGGGGCCGTTGACGACTCCGGTGGGTGGCGGCATCCGGTCGCTGAACGTGGCGCTGCGGCAGCAGCTCGACCTGTACGTATGTTTGCGCCCGGTGCGCTATTTTGCGGGTGTGCCGAGTCCGGTGCGGCACCCGGAGCGGACCGACATGGTGGTTTTCCGGGAGAACTCGGAGGACATTTACGCGGGCATCGAGTTTCAGCAGGGCACGCCAGAGTGTGACCGGTTCAAGCAGCTCCTGGCAGCGTCGTTTCCGGAGCAGTTCCGGCGTGTGCGATTCCCGGACAGCGCCGGTTTCGGCGTCAAGCCGGTGTCTCGACAGGGTACAGAGCGACTGGTCCGGGCGGCGTTGCGCTACGCCGTGCGGCACGGTCGTCGGAGTGTCACGCTGGTGCACAAAGGCAACATCATGAAGTTCACCGAGGGGGCGTTCCGTGATTGGGGTTATGAGTTGGCCCGGCGTGAGTTCGGCGCGGTGGCGTTGGACGGTGGGCCATGGCAGGTGATTCGCCGCGGCACTGTGGTGACGACGGAGGCGGGCGACTCCGTGGTCGGGCAGGACATCGTGGTGAAGGATGTGATCGCCGACGCTTTTCTGCAACAAATCCTCACTCGTCCAGATGAGTACGATGTGATTGCCACGCTGAACTTGAACGGCGACTACATTTCGGACGCCTTGGCGGCCTGTGTCGGCGGTATCGGGATCGCACCCGGCGGGAACATCAACTATGACACCGGGCATGCCATCTTCGAAGCGACGCACGGGACGGCCCCGAAGTATGCGGGCCAAGACAAGGTGAATCCCGGCAGCGTGATATTGTCGGGCGAAATGATGTTCCGGTACTTGGGTTGGAGCGAGGCGGCCGACCTGATCGTCCGCGGGATGGAGGCAGCGATTGCGGCCAAAACCGTCACGTATGATTTCGAGCGACTCATGACGGGGGCGACACTGGTCAAGTGCAGTGAGTTCGGCCGGGCGGTTGTAAAGCACATGTGACCATGGCGGCTCGCTTGGCAATCGCCTCTCCGGCGTCAGACCGATGACGCAGAATGCGCTGGGCTGTTCGCCCGATAAGATATTGTGGGAGTATCGCGGTGTCGGTCACATTGGCGTACGACCTGCTGGCCGTGGACCTGGACGGCACGCTGCTCGATTCGCAGCACAACCTGCCGGAGGCCAACCGCGCCGCGCTGCATCGGGCCCACGCGGCCGGCTTGAAGATCCTCCTTTGTACCGGGCGGGCCTACACCGAGACGCGACCGATCCTCCAGCAGATCGGCCTGGACCTGGACGCCACCGTGACGGTCTTTGGTGCCCTGCTCAGCGAGGCAGGCAGCGGACGAACGATCGAGCGCACCCCGATTCCGTTGGAGACCGCTTACCAGGTGACTGATTGGCTGCAAACGATCGGCTACCCGGTGCTGTGGTTGACCGATCCACAGGAGGCCGGCAGCGATGGCTACGTGTTGGCCGGTCCGCGACGTCATCCGGCGGTGGATCAATGGATCGAGCGGTCGCCCTGTAGGGTGGCGAATGTGCAGCGGCTGCCCGACGGCTGCTGCGCACCGATTCGCCTGTCAATCATCGACGAGGCACCGGAGCTGGAACGGGTGGCGGCGCGGCTGACGGTGGCGTTCGACGGCCGTCTGACGCACAATGTGCTGCACGCGCCGCCGTACCGTCTGTCGCTGATCGAGATTTTTGCGCCGCAGGTGAACAAGTGGTACGGCATCGAGAAGCTCTGTCGGCACTGGGGCATAGATCCGCGGCGCACGGTGGCGGTGGGGGATGATGTGAACGACGTGGCGATGATCCGCAATGCCGGCTGGGGGGTGGCGGTCGGTAACGCCAAGGGGCCGGCGCGGGCGGTAGCCGACCAGATCGTGGGTAGTAATGACGAGTGCGGTGTGGCGCAGTTGATTGATGAGCTACTGGGCGCGGCCCGGACGCTTGTGCGATGAGCCAGTACGCGCGGGTGGAAGAGTTGCTGATCGTGGTGGTGGGCGGCGGCCTGAGTGCGGTAGTGGCACATCTGGCCGGTTGGTGGGCGCTGGTACCGGCGTTTTTGGCCGCGGCACTGTTGGCCTTCTACCGCGATCCGCAGCGCCAGTCGCCGACAGCCGGCGACCTGGTACTGGCGCCGGCAGACGGCCGCGTGGTGGAAATCGCCCGCCACGTGCCGGGCCCAGACGGGACCGGTCGACTGCGAATCATGATCTTCCTCAGTGTGTTCGATGTGCATGTCAACCGCAGCCCCTGCGCGGGCCGGGTGGCGGAAGTGCAGTATCGACCCGGGCAGTTCGTGAATGCATTGAGCGCGGCGGCGGATACGCGCAACGAGTGCAACACGATTACGCTGGAACCGGCCCCGCCACTGCCCGGGCCAATCAGTGTGCGTCAGATCGCCGGGATCTTGGCGCGGCGCATAGTTTGTGCGGTACAACCCGGGGACCGGCTGACCGCCGGCCAGCGTTTCGGTATGATCAAGTTGGGCTCGCGAACGGAGGTGTGCCTGCCCGAGAGTCCGGACTGGGAAGTTCTGGTCGAGGCCGGCCGGCAGGTCTATGCCGGTCTGACCCCCTTGTTGCGGCTGCGAACGACGAAGGTCACATGATCGTGCCGACAGGCGAGCAGAAGCGGACGGACTTGCCGGCGCTGCCCGGGCGCCGCTTGATCGGCATCAGCCTGCTGCCGGCTGCGGCCACACTGGGCAATCTGATTTGCGGTTTTCTGGCGATCTTCTGCTGTCTGCTGTCGGTGCGCGCCGAATATGCCGACTTCTTCGCGGTGCAGCCGCGCGTTTTTCATCCGCGCTTGGAGCAGCTTTTTCCGACGCATATCGCGGCGGGGGCGTATCTGATCGTGCTTGCGATGTTTTTCGATGCGTTGGACGGGCGCTTGGCGCGATTGACGCGGCGTACCAGCGAGTTCGGGGCGCAACTTGATTCGCTGTCGGATGTAGTCAGTTTCGGGGTGGCGCCGGCGGCCTTGTTCGTGACGCTGCTGCTGCGGCCGGCGCTGGGTGGCGCTCCGCAGGAAGCGGATGCCTCGCGGCTGCAATTTCGCATTGGACTGATGAGCGCTCTGGTGTATGTCAGCGGGGCGGCGATCCGCCTGGCGCGCTACAACGCCGAGAATATCCGCACCGAGGCTGCCCAGCGGGCGTTCTCCGGGCTGCCCAGCCCTGGGGCGGCAGCGGCGGTGGTGGCTCTGTTGGCGCTGCACGAACACCTGCGGCAGGCGGGGTTCGATTTGTGGGGGGTGAACTGGCCGCGCGTTTCGCGTTGGGTGATCGCCGGCACGGCTTTCAGTGTCGGGTTGCTGATGGTCAGCCGTTTGGACTATGTGCACGTGTTCAATCTGTACGTGCGGCGCAAGCACCCGCCTTCGCATCTGGTCTGGCTGATCGTTATTTTGGGTGTCGGGTGGTATTCGTTCGAGCTGCTGCTAGTCGTTTTGGCGCTGGCCTACGTGATCAGCGGGCCGGTGCTCTATCTGCTGCGCCGTCGGCACGGCCTACAGCGGCCGGAGAGCGGCGCCCGACCAGCGGCCCTAGACGAGAATTGACGCTGCTGCTCGGTAAGATGGGCGACTCCGGGGGCCTTACAATCCCTTGAGCGGCTGCCGACATGGCGATGGATGACATGAACCCGAGTCTGAGTTCCAAGATCGAGACGGTCAAAAAACGACTGCGCGAGCTGCATTCGGTGGTGGTGGCGTTTTCCGGCGGGCTGGACAGCACGGTGCTCCTGAAGCTCGCGGTGGACACTCTGGGCCCCGCACGAGTGCTGGCGGTGACCGGGCGCAGCCCGAGCGTGCCACGGGCGGATCTGGAGAACGTGGCCCGGCTGGCGGCAGAAGCCGGCGCCTGCCACGAGTTCATTTCGACTGGCGAGTTCGAGAACCCGGACTATCGCGCCAATCCGCCGGACCGTTGCTACTACTGCAAGTCCGATCTGTACGTGCGGCTACGGCGCTTGGCCGAGGAGCGCGGCTTGCGTGCGGTGTTGTGCGGCACTAATGCCGACGATCTGGGCGACTTCCGGCCGGGCCTGCGCGCCGCCGACCAGTTTCAGGTGCAAGCTCCGCTGGCGGAAGCCGGCTTGAGCAAGGCGGAGGTGCGACAGATCGCCCGTCTACTGGGGCTGTCGGTGGCCGAGAAGCCGGCTTCGCCGTGCTTGTCCTCACGGATACCGTATGGCGAGCGGGTGGAGCCCGAGAAGTTGCGGCAGATCGACGCGGCCGAATCGTTCCTGCGAGACTTGGGGTTCGGCGAGTGTCGGGTACGGCATCACGGCAGCGTGGCACGCATCGAGGTTCCGGCAGAGCAGATCGGACGTCTGGCAGAGCCGGAGATGCGTTCGCGAGTAGTCGGGCAATTGCGTGAGCTGGGGTTTCAGTACGTGACCTTGGACCTGCGTGGGTTCCGCTCGGGGAGTCTGAACGAAGTGTTGCCGATCAGGCCGACAGTCAACGGGGCGTAGAAGCGGTCACCACCTCTGTTCCGCAGAGAGGCGTGCCGGGGGCGACAGGTGGTTAGAATAGCGACCCGCCGTGTGGTCGGGTGGCCGGCTGCTATTGGTGGATGCGCCATGATTCCGGTGGAAGTACTGAGGAAAGTACGGCGGATCCAGATCGTCACCGCGGCGCTGGTGGATGACCTGTTCGCCGGTCAGTATCACTCGGCGTTCAAGGGGCGGGGGATGGAGTTCGAGGAGGTGCGCGAATATCAGCCCGGCGACGATGTGCGCACCATCGACTGGAATGTGACCGCCCGCACCGGACGGCCGTTCGTCAAGAGCTACCGTGAAGAGCGGGAGTTGACGGTCATGCTGTTGGCGGATGTCAGCGGCTCGCAGGAGTTCGGCACGCGGCAACAGCTCAAACGGGAGCTGGTCACCGAGTTAGGGGCCACGCTGGCGTTCTCGGCCCTGCGCAACAACGACAAGGTGGGGCTGGTGTTGTTCACTGATCGGGTGGAGAAGTTCGTCCCGCCACGTAAAGGCTTGCGGCACGTGCTGCGGGTGGTGCGTGAACTGCTGTATCATCGACCGACCGGCACAGGCACGGACATCGGCCTGGTGCTGGATTACGCGAGACGCGTATTGCACCGGCGCGCGGTGGTTTTCCTGATAAGCGATTTTCAGGCGCCGGCCTTCACCGGTTCGTTGCGGACGGTGTCTCACCGGCATGATCTGATACCTGTATTGGTGGAGGACGAGGGCGAGACCCGCTTGCCGAACGTGGGCTACGTGGAGCTGGTCGATCCGGAGACGGGTGAGCGGTGGCTGGTTGACACGCGTTGGAGCGATGTGCGACGGCGATTCGAGGAGCTGGTGGCACGCCGGAGAAACGAGCTGCTGGGCGAATTCCGTCGGCTGGGCAGCGACGTGATCACGGTGCGCACGGGACAGTCGTTTGTCGAACCTCTGGCCGAGTTCTTCCGGCGACGAGGCACGCGTAGATGAAACCTGGCGCTTGGTTTCCGAAGCTGACCAGGCGGGTGGCGACTGACTGTGTTACCCGGCTTTGCGTGCCGGGGGCGGCCAGCGGCATCATTGGCCTTTGCGATGATGAGGAGCCTTGGCCATTACGCGGTGGCGCGCGCCCGAGGTGCCGGCTGCGATCGGTGCTGGGTGTGTTCAGGTACATGGCCGCCGCCGTCGTGCTGCTTCCGGCGACGCTCGTTGCGGTCGGCTGTGCCCGCCAACCGGAAACGGAACCGGCCGTGGTCCGCGATGTCATCGAGCGTGGGCCCTTGCGGTTGCTAGTCGCCGCCTGGCCTAAGGAAGTCAGGGTGGGCGATGAAGTGCGCGTGCGAGTGCAGGTGAACACTCCGGAGGGATATGAGGTGCGGTTGCCGGAGGCGGGCGCCTTCGGGGACATCGAGGCACGCCCGGTCGCGACGTCGCCACCGCTGCCGGCTGAACAGGGGTTGTCCTGGCAGTGCGAGTTTGCACTACTGCCGGCCGTGTCCGGCAAGCTCGAGATCCCGCCGTTGGAGGTCGGCTATCGTCAGCGGTCTGGCGACGGCGCGTCTCAGCCTGCGGAGCAGGTTCTCAGCAGCGGCCCACTGAATATTGAAGTTCGTTCTGTTCTGACGTCTGAGGACCAGCCGGATAAGCCGCGCGATATTACGGGTACGCTCCTGCCGCCGGCTTTGCCGCGGCCGTGGTGGCATTATGCCATTCTGGCGAGCTGTATGGTGCTGGGGGTCGCCGGGGGGGTCGGCGCGTACCATCTGCTGCGGCGCTGGCGGTCGCGGCCGGTGCCGCCGATCCTGCCGGAAATGTGGGCTCTGCGTGAGCTGACTGCGCTGGAAGCGCCGGAGTGGCAAGATGCGGCGCGCCGACGCGAGTACTACTACCGTTTGACAGAGATTTTGCGCTGCTACATCGAGCGTAAGTTCGGGTTGGCGGCTCCCGAAATGACCACGGAAGAATTTCTGCTGGCCGTGAGTCGCGATCGGCAGGCGCTGCCTTACGATGCCGACCGGCTGGCGGCCTTGCTAAGCGAGTGCGACCTGGTGAAGTACGCCGGACTGTTGCCGGGGGCGAGTGTGGCGGCGGCGGCGCTGCGCTCGGCGCGGGCCTTTGTGGATGCCACGGCGGCGCAGGCCGGGGCGCGCGCGGACGGTCCGGCAGTCAGAAGCGTCGGAGGTCGGGCGGCATGAGTCACGTGCATCTGCCGCTGACGCCGCCGTGGCTGTACTGGCCGCAGCCATGGGTTTGGCTGCTGGTCATGCTGCCGTTGTTGCCGGGGTTGTGGTGGTTGTGGTGGCACCCGCGGCGACGGGCGGCGATCCGTTTTTCGGCCTTGGCGAACCTGCGGGCTGCCGGTGGCCGGTGGCGTGCGCGGGGGCGGTTGATACTGCCGGCCTTGCGTACGCTGGCGCTGGTGGGGTTGATTGTCGGGGCGGCGCGGCCGCAGGTGCCCAACGAGTCGCGGCGGGTAGTGGTCGAGGGCATCGCTATTCAGATGGTGGTGGATGTCTCGTCGAGCATGTTGGATGTGGACTTGTCGGGGCCGGGTGAACAGGTCACGCGTCTGGATGTGGTGAAAGATGTCTTTCGTCGTTTCGTTATGGGCGACGGTCGCCTGCCGGGCCGGCCGAACGACCTGATCGGCATGATCCGCTTCGCCCGCTACCCGGATAGCGTGTGCCCGCTGACGCTGGATCGCGACGCCCTGCTGGAGGTCTTGGACGACACGCAGACGGTCATCTGGTTGGACGAACGGGGGCGCTGGCGCGGTAATCAGGAGGAGGATGGAACGGCGATCGGCGACGGACTGGCTCTGGCCGTCGAGCGTTTGAAGGATCTGAGGCGCACGACCGGATCGGGCGAGCAGATCCGGATCGCCAGTCGCGTCATAGTCCTGCTCACCGACGGCGAGAACAACGCCGGGCTGATCGCGCCGGTTCAAGCCGGCGAGCTGGCCGCCACCTATGGCATCAAGGTGTACACGATCCTGGCCGGGACCGGACAGCGCGGCCCATGGGGCAGCCGCTTTCCGGTGAACGATAGCGACTTGCGACGAATTGCCGAGGTGACGGGCGGAAAGTTCTTCGCGGCGCGTGACCGGGACGCGCTGGAGCGCATCTACGCCGAGATCGATCGTCTGGAGCGCACCAAGACTGAAGAGCAGAGCTATGTGGAGTGGGGTGAATTGGCCTGGCCGTGGTTGATGATGGCGTTTGCGGCGCTCGGGCTGCAAACGCTGTTGGACGCGACCTGGTTGCGAAAAATCCCATGAGCGATCTGACCTTTGACGATCTGCGCTGGTTGCATTTGCTCTGGGCCGTAATGATGGTGACGCTGGCCGCCAGTTATGGGCTGTGGCGCCGACGAACCATGCTGCGGCGTTTCGCCGATAGCCGGCTGCTGTCGCACCTGGTGTGTGCGGCGGGGATGGGCCGGGGGGTAGTGCGCGTCGTCCTAATTACGGCGGCGCTGGTGGCGCTGGTAGCGGCGCTGGTGGGCCCCCGGTGGGGGGAGCAGACGCAGATGTTGCGGCGGCGCAACATCGACTTGCTGGTCGTGCTCGATGTGTCGCGCTCGATGCTGGCACGGGATATCGCTCCCAACCGTCTGGAGCGCGCGCGCATCGCCATTCGCGACGACCTATTGCCAGCTTTGGGCGGCGACCGCATCGGACTGGTGACTTTTGCCGGTCTGGCCACGGTCAGTTGCCCGCTGACGACCGACTATGGGTTCTTCCGACTGGCGTTGGAGGACGCCAGTCCGCGCAGCGTGCCGCGCGGGGGCACGCTGATCGGCGACGCGCTGCGCAAGGCGGCCAGCCTGTTCGAGCGCGACCGGGTCGCCAGCCACAAGATCGTCCTGTTGATCACCGATGGTGAGGATCATGAGAGCTTTCCGGTCGAGGCAGCGGGTCGGTTGTGGAGCGAGCACCAGGCGCCGGTGATCGCCATTGCACTGGGCGACCCGGAACAGGGCGCGCGGGTGCCGTTGTCGGCGGACGACCCGCAGACGTTCGTCGAATACCGCGGGGAAGTGGTGCGCAGCCGGGCGGATTTCGACACCTTGGCTCGGGTGGCGGCGGCCAGTCCATACGGCGTGTTCGTGCCGGCGGGAACGGCCGACTTCGACCTAGGCGAGTTGTATCGGCGTGTCTCGGCTGCGGCGCGCAGCGCGGAGGAGCAGGAGCAGCGCCGCGTGCAGCGCCCGGCGCGCCATCATCCCTTCGCTGTGGCGGCCCTGGTGCTCGTGTTGATCGAGTCGCTGTTGAGCGAGACGCCGCGGCGTGGGCTGCAACCGGCCTGGTCGGTCAGAGTTCCGCGTCCGGAGGCAGCATGAGCATGAGTGGTGGCAGATTGGCAGTGGCCCTGGTACTGACGTGCGCAGCGCCGGCGCGGGTTTGGGCGGGGGACCCGTCACGGGCGCTGGTGCGTCAGGGCAACGAACATTTCGCCGCCGGTCGCTTCGCTGATGCACTGAAATGCTATGAACGAGCGGCGGCGCTGGCGGACCGCCGGCAACAAGCGGAGATTCTGCACGATCAGGCGGCGGCGCATTTTCGGCTGGGCGATTTGCAGGCCGCACGCGACTTGTGGGTGCGCGTGAAGGAAACTGGTGACCCGCAGTTTGAGGCGCGTACACGTTACAACCTGGGCAATTGCGACTACAGCGAGGCGCTGGCGGCAGCCGCTCGGCAGGACATCGCCACGGCGATGCAGCGGTTGAACGACGCCATCCAGCAGTATCGGGCGGCGCTGCGCCTGGATGCGGCGCTGGCAGACGCGCGGGCCAACCTGGAGCTGGCGGAAACGCTCAAGCGCCAACTTGCCGCGCAGCAAGCGCGGGCGCCGCAGTCGCAAAGTGCCAGTCAGCCGACCTGCGAGCGAGAAGAGGGGCAAACAGAACAGCAAGACAAGGCCGGCAGTCAGCCGGCTTCGCAGCCGCGCGGGCAGCCGGAGTCGTCGGCGTCGCAGGAGTCGGCGGAGCAGTCGCCGCAGCAATCGTCGCCGTCGCAGCCGCCGTCCGACCAGCCGCGAGAATCCGAGCCGGGGCAGTCGAATGAGGGCAAAGCGCAACAACAGCAGGCGCCGGGGCGACAGCCGGAACCGGAGACTGAGCGGCAGAAGGAGACTCGCCAGCGGGATTCCGACGGGCAGCCGGTGCCAGTCGAGATGACGCGCGAACAGGCCGAGCGCTTGCTCCAGATGATCCGTGATGCTGAGAAGGCCCGACGAGAAATGCTGGCACGCCAACGGGTCGCCGCTCAGAAGCCGGTGGAGCGGGACTGGTGAGCCGGTTGGTGCGTGTCGGGTGTGGGCGAAACGGTTGGTCGACGGCGCTCTGCGTCCCGGCAGTTGGATGAAACGTGTGAGATGACCACCGCGTGGACCATATGTCTGTTAGCGGAGAGCCGCCCGTCGGTTCCGGCGGCGCAAACCATGCTCCGGGATATCGTGGTGGTTTTCGGTACGGCGCTGGTCGCAGCCTGGTTGATGCGGCGTCTGCGGTTGCCCGGAATCCTAGGTTTTCTCGCGGCTGGCATGCTGATCGGTCCTACGGGGCTGGCGCTCATACGGCAGGAGCAGGTCAGCTCCTATGCGGAATTGGGGCTGGTTCTTCTGCTGTTCACGGTTGGTCTGGAGCTATCGCCGGCGCCGCTGGCGCGGATGGGTTGCCGGCTGTTGGTAGCGGCGGCGCTGCAAGTGGCGCTGACAGCGCTGGCGGCAGGTCTGGTGGTGGGGCTGCTGATGCCGGTAAGCGCCCTGGGAGCGGCAGTGGTGGGCGTGGCCGTGGCACTGAGCAGTACGGCGATCATCGTCAACCACTTCGGCGAGCGTGGCGAGGAGGAAACGCCGGCGGCGGCCATCACGACCGTGATTTCCCTGCTCCAAGACATCAGCGCCATTCTGGTGCTGGTATTCTTGCCACTGTTGCAGCGCGAGGCTGGAGCAGGCTGGTGGCAGGCGATCTGGTCCGCCGGTGCGCGGCTGGGGGCGCTGGTTGGGGCGACGCTGGCGGCACGCTGGGCCCTGCCCTGGCTGGTGGAACGCGTGTCCCGCCACGGTGCCCAAGAGCTGATGACGCTGTTGGCCATCGTGCTGGCCTGCGTGGGGGCGTGGCTGGCGGGGCTGGCCGGCTGGTCGTGGGCCTTGGGCTCATTCGTGGCCGGTTTGTTGCTTTCGCAGACCGAGCTGCGCTACCAGTTGCGCGCCGAAGCCACCCCGTTCCGCGACGTGTTCAACGCCTTGTTTTTTGTATCGGTGGGCATGCTGGTCGATCTGGCTGTCTTTCGGGAGCGGGTCGGGACCATCATAGCTCTGGTGTTCTTGACCATCCTTTTCAAGACGATCTTGGCGGCCGGCGCGGTTCGGCTGGTCGGCTGGCCGATTCGCATGGCCCTGGCGGCTGGTCTGGCGTTGGCGACGATGAGCGAATTCAGTTATGTACTGGGAACGCAGGGTGCGGCGCGCGGTCTGCTGTCGTCGGACATGCTGAGCCTGCTAGTGCTGTGGATGGTCGGCACCATGCTGGCTGGGGCGGTTTTCCTGCCCCTCGGTGCCAGACTGTCGGACTGGCTGGCGACGCGAGTGGAACGCCTGGCGGCGACCAGCGCGGCGCCTGTCGCGCCCGCCACCACGTTGTCAAGCCACGTGATCATCGTCGGTTTCGGCATCAACGGGCGCAACCTGGCGCAGGCGCTGCGAGCGACGCGGATTCCGTACGTCGCAATCGAGATGAATCCCGACACGGCGCGGGGCGACAAGACGCTTGGGCAAACGGTACTGGTGGGTGACGCGACGCGCATGGCGTTGCTGCTGCGGGCCGGCCTGCGGACCGCCCGGGCGTTGGTCGTCGCAATCGCCGAGCCCCGTGCGACGCGACGTATCGTCGCGCAGGCGCACGCCGCCCGTCCGGACCTGTACATCCTGGCGCGCACCCGCTACCTGGCCGATATCGAGCTACTGTATCGCTTGGGCGCGCGACAGGTCATTCCTGAGGAGTTCGAAACCTCGATAGAAATCTTCGCACACGTGCTCAAGGAGTTTGGGATACCGGACAACGTGATCGAGCAGCAGGTGACCATCGTGCGGGCTGGGCACTACGCCATGCTGCGCGGCCGACCGACCGACGCGGCCATCCGTGCCGAATGGCTTGCTATGCTCGAGGCCGCAGTTACGCAGACGTATCTGGTGCAGGAGAACACGCCGGCGGTCGGGCGTTCGCTGCGTGATCTGGACCTGCGCGCCCGCACCGGCGTGACCGTGGTGGCGGTCACACGGCAAGGCAAACCGCTGGCCAGTCCGCCCGCGGATTTCACTTTGGCCTGCGGCGACGTACTGGTGTTGGTTGGTACGCACAAGGGTTTGGACCAGGCGCGCCGCGAGTTGGGCGGCTAGAGAGGGCTGCCCGGCCTGGCGACCCAGCTACAAAAAGGAAAGGCCGCCCCAAAGGAGCGGCCTTTATTGTTGCAAACCTCATCCGGTTGTCAGGCTCAGCGGCGACGCAGCAGGGTGACCACTGCCAGCAGAGCCAGCGAGGCCGGCTCCGGGACAACCAGGAAGTTGTCGAAAATAGCCGAGTTGGCGCCGGCCGAGCCGTACCCGCCGATGCCCACGCCGTAGCCCAAGTTGGCGGCGATATTGTTTACGCCGCCGCTGCTGAGCGTGTATTCGGGTGTCCCATTGAAGTCGGTGTCGATGTCCACATAGATCGTGTCGGTGTTCCCCGGCATGAAATAGGTGGTCATGCGGCACTGATTGAAGGTGGCTGGAAGGGCCTGGAAGCCGGCCCCGCCGGGCCAGGCACCGAAGCCGGTCGGGCTAGTCTTGTGATAGAAACCGATGTAGTTGAACCCGCCGTACGGCGACTGCTGCTGAATCTTGATGAAAAGCTCGTCGGTGGCGCCGACGCCGGTGCGCAGAGCCACGTAGTTCAGCGTCGGTCCGGGATTGAAGATGTCGATCGAGGCGACGACGTTGTAGTATGGCTCGGTGTTCGGCGTGCCGACCCAGTCCATCCACTTGTTGGCGCCGCTGCAGCGGCCCTGGTTGTTCTCGATCCGGAAGTAATCGCCGCCGACCTCGTTCCAGTTGGGGCCCATGTTGGTCCCGTCAGGACGATTGAAGTCGTCCTGAATCTGTGCGTTGGCCAAGCTGGCGGCCAACAGCGCACAAGTCACGAACGCTAGCGCGCGCATTTACGCTCCTCCTCCGAGATGCCCTGCCGGTAGCCGGTGGGGGCGACGCCGCCCTTCCTCCCGGACCTCCTCGTTCTTCAAGGCTAAACTACGCTTACGGGGTGCCTTTGTCAAGGAATTTATCGCTCCCGCTGCGGGGGTATCCGCGGTGGATGTTTTCGGTCGTTTGACTCGCCGGCCAGCTTGGCCCACAATTCGTCCCGGGCACGTCTGCGATCCGGCGCACGCGGCGGTCTGGGTGCGGCCGGAGTGGTCGGCGGGCGCTGCCGGCAATGGCGTTCTGATTCCCGGCCCGCCCGGCGGCAGGGTGGAGCAAAGCACAGCGAGGTGGCTGATATGGCTGGAAAAGTGGCAATCGTTGGGGCCGGCTACACGTCGCTGCGAGCCGTCAGCCCGGAAGCTTCCTTCCGCGAGCTGGTGTTCGAGGCGGCGACGCGAGCCTACCAGGAGGCCGGAATCACCCCGGCCGACATCGACTCGGTCGTGGCGTTGGGGGAGGATTATCGTGAAGGCACGTGTATTTGCGACGAGTACGTGCCCGATCAGTTGGGAGCGGTCCAAAAGCCTGTGCACACTGTTACCGGTGACGGCGTGCAAGGGGTGGGCATGGCGTGGATGCTGCTCCAAAGCGGCGTCGCCGACATCGTCGTCCTGGAAGGTCATTCCAAAGCCTCCAACATTCGACACCCAGCGCACGTCGAGGCCATGGCCCTGGATCCCACCTATGTGCGGCCCCACGGCTGGAATCCGCTGTTCGTCGCCGGTCTGGAGATGCGCCGCTTCCTGCACGACAGCGGGGTGACGGCCCGGCAAGCTGCGCAGGTGGCGGTGAAGAACAAGCGCAACGCTCTGGCGAACCCGCTGGCGGCCTATCCGGCGGAAGTAACGGTGGAGCAGGTACTCAATTCCCAACCGCTGGCGGAGCCGTTGACCGAGCTGGCGGTGGCCCCGCCGGCGGACGGGGCGTTCGTTTTCGTGCTGGCCAACGCCGCTGGTCGCAAGAAATGCCGCGGCCGACCGGTGTACGTAGAGGCGGTCACGTGGATCTCCGAGACGTGCAACCTGCCGACGCGCGACTGGGGGCGCGCCGTGTACACCGAGAGGGCGGCCGCGCGGGCCTACGAAATGGCGGGTCTGAAGAATCCGGCTGAGGAACTTGATTTCGTCGAGGTCGATGACGCCTATACCTACAAGGAACTGCAACACCTGGAAGCCCTGGGACTGACGGCGCGCGGTCAGAGCGGGCAGATGCTCGAGCGGGGGACCTTCGATCTGGGCGGGCAGCTTCCGGTGAACCCCTCGGGCGGGTCGCTGGGCTGCGGGCATCTGCATGACGCCTCGGCGTTGCGGGCCTTGTGGGAGGCGGTTTGCCAGCTTCGCGGGGAGGCCGGCAGACGCCAGGTTCCCAAAGCCCGTCGCGGACTGGTGTGCTCCTGGCGCGGCGTGCCGACGGCGACCGGCGGTGTGGCGATTCTGAGTCGGAGGTAAGCAATCATGCGCAAAGTAGCCGTACTCGGCGCGGGTCTGACCCGCTTCATGCGTCGCTCCCTGGAGACCGGTCGCGAGCTGTGCTGGGAGGCCGCTGCGGCGGCGCTTCAAGATGCCGGCTTAACCCTGGCGGATATTGATTGCGTCGTCTTGGGCACTGCACCCGACGCCTTCGACGGCGTGCACTTGAAGGGCGAATACTTGTTGGATGGGGCCGGCGGCAAGGGCAAGCCCTATGTGCGTGTATACGTGGGCGGCGGCACAGGGGTGTTCATGGTGCCGGCCGGGTGGTGGCATATTGCCAGCGGTGCGTTCAACACCTGTCTGATCGTTGCCGAAGAGAAGATGTCCCCCACGCAGCCGCACCCCCAGGGGGCCTTCAACGCCATCTACGATCAGTTCACCGAGCGGCCACTGGGCGTCAACCTCTTGTGGATCTTCTCGCTGGAGATGCACCGCTACATGCAGACTTATGGCATCCCGCTGGAGACGATCGCCAAGGTGGCCGTCAAGAACAAGAAGAACGCCAAGGACCATCCGGCCTCGCAGGTCGCCGGCGATTTCACCGTCGAGCAGATCGTCAACTCGGAGGTGATGGCCTATCCGGTGATGCGTTTGATGGTCAGCCCGGTGACGGACGGCGCGGCAGCGATGGTGTTGGCCAGCGAGGAATTCGCCAAGAGGAAGGGCGGCAAACACGTCTGGGTCGAAGGCGTGGGCTGGAATCTGGACACCTCCTACTGGACCAACCGCGACCTGGCGTATCCGCAGTATGTCGAAAACGCGGCCCGCATGGCCTACAAGATGGCGCGCATCAAGGACCCGCGCAAGGAAATCCACGTCGTCGAGCCTTACGACCCGTTCGCTTACAAGGAGTTGCACCACCTGGAGGGACTGCAACTGGCGGACAAGGGGCAGGCACCGCGCCGGCTGGAAGAAGGCTTCTGGGACCGCGACACGACCACTGGCATTCCGTCCAGCCCGTCCGGCGGGCTGCTGGGCGTGGGCAACCCCATCGCTGCCGCCGGTCTGATGAAGGCGATCGAAATCTACTACCAGCTCAGCGGCAAGGCCGGCGCTCGTCAGATTCGCCGGAATGCCAAGCGCGGCTTGGCCCAGGCCTGGGGCGATCTGATGCAGGTTGGTACTGTAATGATCATGGGTGTCGAGAGGTGAGCACGATGAACACGCAACTGAGAGGCACGTCGCTGCGCGAGGATGACATCCGTACCGGCAAAGCCCTGGTCACCGAGTGGCACCCGAAGATCGACTACCAATTCGACGCCGGTACCGCCGTCGGGCAGTTCCTAGATGGGCTGAAGGCCGGCAAGATCATGGGACGCCAGTGCGACGTTTGCGGTCGGATCGTGATCCCGCCGCGCATGTTCTGCGAAAAGTGCTTCCGGCGGAATGACCGCTGGGTGGAACTGAAGCACACTGGACGCATCAACACTTTTTCAGTGTCGTTCGTCAATTGGGATGCTTCGCGCCGCACCACGCCGCAGGTGCCGGCTGTCATTGACATCGATGGCACCAACCCCAGCATGGGCATCCTGCATCTGCTGGGTGAAGTCGGCCAGACCCTGGAAGAGGTTCTGCGCCGCGTCAGAATCGGGATGGCGGTGGAGGCCGTCTGGAAACCGGCCGAGCAGCGCGAAGGTGCGATTACCGACATCATGTATTTCCGCCCCGTCGGCGGATGAGCGCGGCCTGGCCGGCGGCTGCCCGGCAGCGGACCGCAGCCCCGGCGCGCGGCAGCCATGAGGTGATCTCATGCGGGAATACCTGACCCAGAACGAACAGCCCCGACAGGTCTTCGGCGATTGGGGCGTGCACTACCGGTACACCTACGGCGTGGCGGGCGAGCGCTTCTTCCGTGAACTGAAGGACCACGGCCACCTGGTGGCGTCGAAGTGCCCGCAGTGCGGTCGGCGCTTTCTGCCGCCGAGTTTGTACTGCGAAGACTGCTTCGTCGAAATGAGCGAGTACGCACCTGTCTCCGGGCCGGGCACGGTGCACAGCTTCACGGTCGTGCACGAGTCGCTGGAGGAGACCTGTTTGGCCGAGCCGATCGTTGCGGCCTTCGTGACCTTCGAGGGTGTGACCGGTGGCCTGTTGGCGCCGATCAAGGGTGTGGCACCGCAGCAGGTGGCAATCGGCATGAAGGTGCAGCCCGTCGTGGAGACCGCTCGACCGACGCATTCGATCTGCGATCTGTCCTGGCGGCCGGCCTAGACTGGCGTGGTGGCGGATCGGCCGGCGTTCGGCAACGGCGCCTGTGCTGACCGGTAACATCGCTGCGTCGTCGGAGCTGTCGCCCTTCGTCTTGCGCCAACCACCGAACGGCCTGGGCTAGCGAGCGTTCGCGTACCCACGCGAACACGCGAAGGCGCGCCGGCTGGGACCATAAGATCCGAGGCGCGACCAGACGCTTCCCATAACACCTTGCTTGGCGGCCATGATGTTGGAGTCGGCCTCCGGGCGGTATGGTGCTTGAAGGGGATAACTGACCGGAAACTGGGGCTACTTGACTTTGTGAGCGGCCGGTGCGGTTGCCGGTGGCGCTCGGCGCGCCTAGCATCCCAGCGGGTCGAAGGTAGGCCGCCGGCGGTTTGCGGCTGCTGATGCGGCTTCGCTGTTTGGGAAAGCTGGAGGCGCAGTTTTGCGGGAATCGACTAGGCGTGCACGCTTCCGCCGACGGGCCCTGGAAGCGGATCCGCTGGGCAACCACTCCGCCGTGCTCCCGGCAATCCTCGACACGGTGAGGGCGCTGGTAATCGGTTTGGATCGGCAGGGGCGAATCGTGCTGTTCAACCGACGTTGTGAGGAACTCACGGGTTATAGCTTCGCGGAGGTGCGCGGACGACGCTTCTGGCGACTTTTTCTGCCGGCCAGTGAGTATGCGGGGGTGCGGCGAGTCTTCGAGCAGCTCCGTGATGGACGGTTCCCCAACCGCTGGGAGAACTACTGGAAGACGCGCGATGGGCAACGACGCCTGATCGCCTGGTCGAATACGGCTATCACCGACGGTGCGGGCCGCGTGGTCTGCATAATCGGTACCGGGATCGACGTGACCGACGAGCGCGTCGCCCAGGCAGCGTTGTTGCGAGCGCGTGACGAGCTGGAGCAGCGCGTGAGAGCCCGCACGCGTGCCTTGGTGCTGGCCAACGAACGCCTGCGTCGCGAGGCCCGCCAGCGCCGACAGGCAGAGGAAGCCTGGCGGCGCAGCGAGAAGCGGCGGCGTCTGGTTTGCGCAGTGGCCCCGGTGGGTATCTTCGAGGCCGATCGTCGGGGGCGCTGGACATATGTCAACGACTACTTGCGCGATTTGTGCGGCATCGCTGCCGGGCAGGAAGTAAGCCGTCAGCGTTGGTGGCGTTGCTTGCATCGAACCGAGCGGCGCGAGTTACTAGCCGGGCTAGTAGCGGCTCAGCGGGCGCGGCGCGTTTTTCAGCGGGAAGTACGGATCGCTGCCCCGTCCGGTGGCCATCGTTGGGTACTGGTGCGTACACGACCGCTGCCGGGGGGCCGGGGGAAAGCAGCCGGCCTGGTTGGGACGGTGGTGGATATCACGGAGCGGCGTCAGGCGGAAGAGGAGCTGCGACAATTAAGCAGCGAGCTGGAACGGGTAACGCGGGTACACGAGGCTGGCGAGCTGACCGCCACGCTGGCCCACGAGCTGAGCCAGCCACTGGCCGCGATTCAGAATTATGCGCGAGGCGGACTGCGGCGCATGTGCGCCAACGCCGACAACGGCTGCCAATTGGGCGAGGGCCTGCGCCACATCGCCGAGCAAGCCACGCGGGCGGGGCAGATCATCGAAATGGTGCGCCGATTGGTTTGCAAGCATCCTCCGACGCTGTGTCGGCTGGCGGCCAACGAGCTGGTGCGTGAGTCCGTCCGACTGATCGAACCGGAGCTGCGTCGGGCCGGCGTGCGTCTGACGTTGCGGCTTGTTGGCGGGGATTTGTTCGTTGCCGCCGACCGCATCCAGATCGAGCAAGTGCTTTTGAACCTGCTGCGCAATGCCATCGAAGCGCTGGCGCAGGTGCCGTCCGCGCAACGGCAGGTAATTGTCCGGACGCGGCGTTGGCGGGGGTTCGCACAAATGACCGTCCAAGACACTGGTCCGGGATTGCCGCGTGAAGCTGCCGACCGTGTCTTTGAACCGTTCTTCACCACCAAACCGGGCGGCATGGGCGTTGGGTTGGCCGCCTGCCGTTCGATAGTGCAAGCCCACGGCGGGCGCATCTGGACAAATGGGCCGGCAGCGGGTGGGGCGGCTTTCCACTTCACCCTGCCGAGGGCGGAGATTCCATGAAGGACTTACAGCCGGTCGTGTACATCGTGGATGATGATGCCGCCGTGCGACGCTCGCTGGAATGGCTGGTGTCCTCGGTCGGGTTGCAGGCCCGGCCGCTGGCCAGCGCCCAAGAGTTCCTGGAGGTTTTCGATGAGAGCCGGCCGGCCTGTCTGGTTCTGGATCTGCGTATGCCCGATATGGGCGGGTTGGAGTTGCAGGAGCAGTTGGCGGCGCGCGGTCTAGAAGTGCCGACGATCATGATTACGGCCTATGCCGAAGTGCCGGCGGCGGTGCGCGCCATGCGGGCCGGCGCGGTCGATTTCGTGCCGAAGCCGTTCAGCGATCAGGCCTTGCTGGAGCGGATTCAGGAGGCGACCGCCCGGGCACGGCAGCTTTTCCTCCGGCGTCGCGCACAAGTGGACCTAGGCGAAATGCTGAAGCAGCTCTCGCGGCGCGAACGGCAGGTGATGGAGGGGTTGGCCGCGGGATTGGCCAACAAGCAGATCGCGGCGCGCTTGGGGCTGAGCGAGAAGACGGTGGAAGTTTATCGGTCACGCCTGCTGAAGAAACTGCAAGTGCGCACAGTTGCGGAGGTAGTCCGGATCGCGCTGCGCGCGCCCGACGTTGGGGGTTTTACTACCGGCTCTACTGGCAAACCCTGATTTCGCTTCCATTTCCAGAGCGTCATCATGGAAGACAGGGCCTGCCACGGTGCGATCGGGCAGTGGCTCTTTCGTCGGTGCAACCCGGAGAGGGCCAGGACGCTGCCAGCGGCGCCGCGCTATCCAAAGGCTGTCTTTTCCTTGGGGGCGTGCCGGGTTGTGAGGTGCCTCGTGGTGCCACCAGGGCCGACGATCTATGTAGTGGATGATGACGCGGCGGTGCGCCATTCGCTGCGCTGGCTGGCCGAATCTTCGGGTTGGACGGTTCAAACCTTCGACTCGGCGGAGTCGTTTCTCAAGGCCACGCCAGCAGGCGGGCCGGCCTGTCTGGTGTTGGACTTGCGCTTGCCCGGCATGAGCGGCGTGGAACTCCAGCGCGTTCTGGTCGCTCGCGGACGAGCCTTGCCGACCGTCGTGGTGAGCGCGGAACAGGATGCACGTCTGCGTGAGGCGGCGCGGGACCTCGGCGCGGTAGCGTTATTGAGCAAGCCCTGCCGCGACGTCGACTTGTTGAACTCCATCGAGCAGGCGCTGGCCCGCTGGCGGCCGCCGCCGGCGACTTTGGTCGCTGCGGACGAGATACGTCGACGACTTTCGCGGCTGACACCACGCGAACATGAGGTGCTGGATCTGCTGCTGGCTGGCAAGACCAGTCGTGAGATTGCGGATGCGCTGGGGGTGATGCAGAAAACGGTCACTTTATATCGGTCGCGTCTGAACAAGATGCTGGGGGTGCGCGATGTGGATGGGCTGAAGCGCCTGCTGGAAGGTTTATCGCGTCAGGAGAAACCCTAATCGTCAACGGGGCTTTTCCGCACTGTGCCGGCGCCGCGGCAGGTCTAAACTTCCTGCGTAGGATGGAAGGGGTCGCGGGGCCGGCGGAGCTGGCGTGCGAAGCGCTCGTCTTTCGCAGTAATGGCGCTAGCCCGCGATCCGAAACGGAGGCGAAGGAATCGTGCCCACAGCGGCAATCAGCATCGTTGCTTTGCCCACGCAGCCCGTGCCGGAGTGCCAAGGCGCGAGCGCGGCCGCCCTCCTCGGGCGGTGGTGGGTCGTGCAGACTCAGGCCCGCAATGAGAAGGTCGTCGCCGCCGCTCTGGAACGTCAGCAGATCACGCATTACTTGCCGCTGGTTCGCCGACTACGGATCTACGCCGGTCGCCGAGTGACAGTCGAGCTGCCGCTGTTTCCCGGATATGTGTTTCTGCGCGGGGAAGGGGCGGAATGCGAGGCCGCCTGGCGGACACGACGGGTCAGCAAGATTCTCCGAGTTTACGATCAGGCACGCTTGCAGACCGAATTACAACATGTCCGCCAGGTCGTGGACAGCGACGAAAGCACTGCTGTGTACCCCGCGCTGGTTGTAGGCAAGCGTTGCCGCGTGACAAGCGGCAGTTTGCGCGGATTGGAGGGGGTGGTGGTGCGCCGGCGACGAAACTGTCGCTTGTACATCGCCGTGACGATCCTCGGGCAGTCGGCGGTCGTGGAGATCGACGGCAGCCTGCTGGAGACGCTCGACTAGAGCGTCGAACGCTGGAAGTCGTTGTCTAAGCGTCGATTACGGAACACTCAGACCGTAGTCGACGGTAGCGGAGCTTTGGCCGCAAGCAGGTCGAAGCTGCTTCTCTCAAGCCGCGCCGGTGGGATGAAAACACACGCACAATCTAGCGCGTCGCCGGACTCGTCGGCGCAGACAGCAGCCGCTGCCGCTATCGAGCGAGCGGCTGAGCTTTGCCAGGTCTGTGGCGCTGCGGCCCGCGTGCGCGTGCTGGTGGGGTACGCTGATGGACAGCCGGTCGAACGGCGGCTGTGCCTGAGCTGCGCCGACACCGTCGCGGGGGATGCCTTGGCCGACCGCGGCGGGGCAGCGCGTCTGCGGTTGCGACCGGCGGCGGTGCTCATCGCCGCAGGTGGCCTGCTGGCCTTGTCAGGAGTTTTCTTCGACGGGTTGGGATTGCATGGCAGTCGCGGGGTGGGCTGGCTCCAAGGCAGCGGGCTGGTGCTGGGCGGCCTGATGGTCGTGGTAGGAGCACTGCTGCGCGCCGACCTGATCGCAGTGGTGGGGACGGTGCTGTTCGGCTTGGCCTTGCTAGCAGACGTGTGCGGTGTGGTCGGGCAACCTGGTTTCGGCTGGCGTCAGGGCAGTCTGATCGGCGCCGGAGTAGTGCTGATGCTCATTGGGCTGATATGGCATCGCCGGCACTCCGCCGGGAGCGGCCGACAGACGGCCCGGTTGAGCACGCGGAACGGTGTATGCAACCTCTGAAGTGGTACGCCCGCCGGCTAGGCGCCATGTCGCCGGCAGAGGTCTTCGAGCGGCTGCGGGCCGGTCTGCGCGACCTGAGCGATGTACCGGCACGCCGCGCGCGTATGCGCGGGGCGCGGCGTCACGCGCGGCGTGCGCTTCCCGGCACTTTGGGCGGGCTGGTCGTGCCGTCGTCAGGGCCGTTGTCGGAGTTGTGGGTCGAACGCCTGCTGGAGCGGGCGGGCCCTTTGGTCAGGGGAAGGCATCGGGTATTTGACGTGGAAGATCTGTGGCTGGGCGATCCGATCGATTGGAATCGCGACCCGAAGCATGGCGTGGCGGCCCCGCGCCAGTTCGCTGGGTTCATCGACTACCGCGATTTCCGCGTCACGGGGGACGCCAAGTTCGTCTGGGAACCCAATCGACACCACCACCTGGTTGTGCTGGGGAGGGCCTACCGGGCGACCGGCGACGCGACCTACGCGCGGGCCGTGGCAGAGCAGTTGCGGCAGTGGCTGGACCAGTGTCCGTTCGGCATAGGCATGAACTGGCGCAGCCCGCTGGAGCTGGCGGTGCGTCTGATCAACTGGGTTTGGGCGCTGGAGTTGATTCGCGAGGCGCGCGTGCTGGACTTGGAACTGCATGAGCGTTTGATGGCAGCGGCTTATTTGCACCTCTGGGACATCAGTCGGAAGTATTCGCGCGGGTCCTCGGCCAACAATCATCGCATCGGGGAGGCGGCGGGCGTGTACATCGGCAGCAGTTATTTCGCCGGCTTCCCAGCAGCCCGGCAGTGGCGAGCCGAGAGTCAGCAGATTCTGACCGAAGAAATCGAGACGCAAACTCACGCGGACGGTGGCACGCGCGAACAGGCCGTCGGGTACCAGTTCTTCGTGACGCAGTTCTCCCTATTGGCCGGCATTTTGGCGCGGCGCTGCGGCAGGGACTTCCCTTTGAGCTACTGGGAACGCCTGCGGCGCATGTGCGTGTTTCTGGCTGCGCTGGGCGAGGCCGGTCCGCCACCGCTCTTCGGCGATTGTGACGACGGCTACGTATTGGATCTGGACGCCGACCCGCACGACATGCGACCGTGGCTCGGAACGGCGGCCCTGCTTCTGGACGAGCGCGAGTTGAAAGGTGCCGCTGGCGAGTTGCCCGAAGCGGCCGTGTGGTTGCTGGGCGCGCAGGCGCGGGTGCGCTATGCCGCCCTGGCGCTGCCGGCGGCCGCGGAGCTGCGCTCGCGGGCCTTTCCGGGCTGCGGCTACTACCTTTTGCAGGCGGGGCGGCGGGGGGCGGCGGACGCGGTCAGCGTAGTGTTCGATTGCGGCCCTCTGGGGATGGGGCCGCTGGCGGCTCATGGTCACGCTGACGCCTTGAGTTTCACGCTGCGGGTCGGCGGGCATGACGTGCTGGTGGATCCGGGCACCTACGACTACTTCACTTATCCCGCCTGGCGCGACTATTTTCGCAGCACCCAAGCCCATAACACCGTGGTGATAGACGGGTTGAATCAGTCGGTGATCCTCGGACCGTTCTTGTGGGGTCGGGCCGCCCAGAGCCGCTGCCTGGAATGGTCGCCGAACCAACAAGGCGGTCGGGTCGTGGGCCAACACGACGGCTACACCCGCTTGGCCGACCCAGTTATGCACCGTCGCACGTTGGAGCTGGACGCGCGGCGGCGCGAGCTGCGGATCAATGATGAGGTGCGTGCCCGGACCGTTCACGAAAGCACCGTCTGCTTTCATTTTGCCGAGCAGGCGCAGCTCGCAAAGCGGGAGGGCTCGCGCTTCCTGATCGAGCTGCCCGCCGTGCGGCTCGAATTGGTGCTCGATGATCGTCTGACCGTCGAGGTCTGGCGTGGCAGCGAACAGCCGATCGCCGGCTGGGTCAGTCGCGGCTATCACCGCAAGGCGGCGGCGCTGACGCTGAAAGGGCGCTGCGTGCACAACGGATCACTGACGCTGGCCACGCGCCTCACTTGGAGCGTGCCGGCGACGAACGGAGGCGAGTAAGTGAGCGACGTGGTTGGTATCGTTCTAGCCGGCGTGCACCACTGGGACGAGAGTCCGCTGGATCAGTTGCGGCCGCGACCGCTACTCCCGGTGGCCGGTCGGCCGCTGATTTGCGCTGCCTTGGAGTGGCTGCGGTCGGCGAACGTGCGACAGGTGGTGATCTGTGCCAACAGCGCGTCCCGCGCTGTGCGACGCGTGTTCGGTGACGGAAGCGCCCTCGGACTGGAGCTGAGCTACTACGAGGACTGGACGCCACGCGGGCCGGCCGGTTGCGTACGTGACGCGGCTTGGGGGTCGGTGGCGGCCCGTTTCCTGGTAGTGGAGGGCACCAGTTGGCCGACGGGCGACGCACGCCGGCTTCTGGAAGAACACGTTGGCAGTCGTGCCGCGTTGACGGTGGTGGCCAGTCGGAACGAGCAGTGCAACCTGGGCGACGACCAGTTGCTGGTGCCGACCGGTACTTACGTAGTGGAACGAGAAGTCTTGATGCATGTTCCGCCGACCGGCTACCAGGACCTCAAAGAGGTATTACTGCCGCGACTGCATGAGCGCGACTTGCTGACGCGCGTGCATCGGGCCGCACCGGCAGGTCCCCGACCGGTGCATGCGGACGGCTATTGGGCGCTCAATGCCTGGGTGCTGGACCGATACCTGCGAGAGGCCACGCCGGCGCTCGGCTACCGGCGCTCGGGACAAGTCGAACTGCATGACACTGCCCAAGTGGCGCCGACGGCTCGCCTGCTGGGGCCGGTGCGGATCGGTCCGCGAACGCGGATCGAGGCCGGTGCTATCGTGGAAGGGCCAGGGGTGTTGGGGGCCGACGGAGTGGTGTCGTCGAACGCGGTGGTGCGCACTTCGGTATTGTGGAACGACTGGCGCGTCGAAAGCGGTGCTCTGGTGGAGCACTGCGTGTTGGCCGATGGTGCCCGGGCGGAACCAAGCTGCGAGCTGCGCGGTCTGGTGCTGGGCGGCTCGCGGGCGGGCAACCACCCGCTTCTGGTGCCGGGTCGGCATGCCTGGGGACGTCTTCGTCAGCTCGGGCAGCGCTGGCTCAAGCATAGCACCGGGCCGAGGATCAGACTGGTCGATAAGTCTCAGCGCCCGGCTAGCGCGCCATTGGCCTGAAGCCTGGCGTTTTCGTTTCGTGGTCTGCCGAAGTTGACGCCGGTCGGCTCGTCGCTGGAGGTGGAGGAAGATGGCCGAGAGCCAGCAATCATTGTCGCCGCAATGCGAAACCCAAGCGGCGCTGTTGCCGAGCGGCGCTGCGCCGCGTGCGGCGGCGGTGCCGTATGAGTATTTGGAGACGGTCGGCGACAGCGGGCCGCGCCGCCCGTCGGGACGGTTCACCTGGGCAGCCATTTGGCATTACCGTTGGACGTTCCTGCTGGTGACGATGTTGTCTGGTTTGCCGGCGGTGCTGGTCACTTGGCGGCTGGTGGTACCGGAGTACCGCGCTGCCGCTGTGGTGGAGGTGTCTCCGGTGGTGCCGCGGCTGGTCTTCAAGACCGAGGACAACGGCCTGATTCCGCTCTACCGACAGTACTTGAACACCCAGGTGGCCATACTGCGCAGTGCCGAAGTGCTTAACCGCGTGCTGGACCGCCCCGAAGTTCAGCAGACGCATTGGTACCGCCAGCCCTCAGGCACGCTCGTCGGACCAGCCTTGACGCCGCTGGAGCGCCTGGCGCAGGCGCTTTCGGTCGGCTCGCGGCGCGACACACAGGTCATCGACGTGAAGGTGACGGCTGCGCGAGCGAGCGAGGCGGCCCTGTTGGCTAACGCTGTCGTGGACGCCTATCTGCGTGTGGTGGGCGAGAGTTTGCAGCAAACCGACCGGTTCCTGGGGGAAGCATTGGACAAGGAGTACCGGGCCTTGCGCTCTGAAATCGAGGGCCGCGAGGCCACTATCGGCCAGTTGCGAAAGAACCTGGGCACGGGCGATCCGGAGCAGCTCTTGTCTTCTCGCCGGGTGCGACTGGAGGATCTGGAAGCGCAGCGTCAGAGTGTGCGCCGCGACATCGCGCTGGCCGAGTGGCAATTGCAGCGTGCCCAGCCGGTCGGGGCGCCGACGGCGGGGCTGCCGGCGCCGACTCAGGCGGCGCCGCCTTTCGACGTCGATGCCGAGTGGCGCCGGCTGTCGCTTGCCCTGGCGGAAGCCCGGCACCAGGTGGCGCTGAAGCAGAATCGGCTCGGGGATGCGCACCCGGAGATGATTGAGCTGCGCGCCAATGTCGAGCTTACCGAGCGTTTGCTCCAGCAGCGCGAGCAGCAGCTCGAGCAACGCTGGGCGGCGGTGGCCAGCGGCACGCTGGCTCCCGACGGGACCTTGGCCGCCAGTGTGGACCCCCGCACGGCACTCGCGGTGCAGCTCGAAAAGCTGCGTTATCAGGAGACCCTGCTGACGCGCGACGTCGAGACGGCCGCCGAGGACGTGCGGCGGACTGCCGAAATCGTCCAAACTTTGGCCAAGGAGAACGACGCCTTGCGTCACAAGCGCGATGCTTACGAGGCCGTACGCACGCGGATGATGCAGCGCGATCTGGAGCGGCAGGTCCCGATTGCCATTCGTCGCCAGTCGGATGCCATCGCCCCCTCGCGACCCTATAACGCCGGTCGGCGCCTGATGTTGACGCTGTTGGCTGCTCTGGCAGCGGCCCTGGCCGGGGCCGGCGTCTGTTATGTGCGTGTTGTGCGTGACTCGGCGGTGCGCGGCGCGGAAGAGATGCCGGGTCTGGCGGCGGCGCCGTTCCTGGGCTATCTGGCGTTATTGCGAAGCGGAGGCGGCGCTACGCTCCAGGAGAGCGAAGCTCGGGTTCAGCACATCCGCATGGTGCGCACGGCGCTGCTGGCGCGCTTGGCCGGCCAACGTAGTGCCGCCGTGGTGATCACTAGCGCCGGCGCTCAAGCCGGCAAGACCACGGTAGCCGTGCTGCTGGCGCGTAGCCTGGCACAGTGCGGCAAGCGCGTGCTGCTGGTGGATACGGACTTTCGAAATCCTTCGGTGGCCGCTCGGCTGGGCGTGCCCGAGCAGCCCGGATTAGTCGATGTGCTTCGCGGCACGGCACGCGAAGAAGAGGCCCTGCGGACCAATGGCACGCCCGGATTGCACGTCTTGCCCGCCGGTTCCTCGAGCACGCAGGACGACGACGAACTGCTGGCCGACGGCGTCTTTGCGGCATGTTTGCAGCGCTGGCGCGAACGCTTCGATCTAGTGCTGCTGGACACACCGCCGATCCTCTCGCTGGCTGACGCGCGCATCCTGGCGCGGCAGGCCGATGGGGCGGTTTTGGTGGTGCGTGAGGGCCACTGTCGGCGTCCGGATGTAATTGAGGCCATGGCGGCGGTGGGGGCTTCCGGCGGTCGGTTGCTCGGGACGGTGTACGTAGGCTCGCGACTGCGCGGCGGGTACTACGTCGGCAGTTACGGTGCGGCCGGACCGACGGCGGCAGCCCTGAATGTCCGCGAAACACCGGCTTCCCAGACATGAACATCTTTCCGGTAATCATCGATGCGCGCCCGACCTTCGAGCGGGCGGAGGGCCTGTTATCGGCCCTGCAAGCGCCGCTGGCGGACGCTACCGTGCTGGCAGTCCTCCGCGACGGCCTACGCCCCTTCAGCGATGAGGGCTGGACGATTCTGACGGACTTCGATCCGCAGATGAACTATCGGGACACCCTGTTGGCGACTGGTTGCGTAGAGCGGATCGAGCCGACATGGGCGTTGGCGCGTCTGCTGGCGCGCTTCGAACCGGCGGACCAGTGGCTGCTGCTGGACGTGCGCCGTTGGCCACTGGACACGACCGCTTTCGGGCGGCTCATACACGAGGTGCGGCGCACCGGCGCCGTCGGCTACTTGCTCTCGTCAGCGGACGGCGGCGACGCCCAGGAAGTCGTTCATCTGGACGAGCATCAGCGCGTAACACACGTTCAGCGCTACTACCCGGGCATTACCTGGCAGCGCGCCGGAGCGGCGGCCGCGGCGCTGGTCCCCGTCAGCGCACTGCGTCAGACGCACGTAACACGCCTTACAGACTTATGCAAGTTGCGGCGCAGCTTGACCAGCGCCGGCGTGGTCAGTCGTGATGTGGCGCTGAGCGGGCCGACGCTGGACCTGACGACAGAAGCCGGAATCATCGCGCTGAATGCTTGCCGGCTGCACGGTGTGACGCGCGGCCGACGAGTACTGGTTCACCCGACGGCGCGCCTGCACGGCCCGGTCGTGCTGCATGACGACGTCACGTTGGATGAGCGCGCGACCATCATCGGACCGAGCGTTGTCGCGGCGGGCTGCCACGTGGGGCGCGACGCCTTGCTGGTCCAGTGCGTGGTTTGTCCAGGCACGGTCATCGGCGCCGCCACCACACACCAGCGCCGCGTTCTGAGCGGCGAGGTTGCCTCGAACAGCGTTGCGACCGGCGACTGCGGGCGCGCGCTCGCGCTGCCCCGGGTTGGCGAGCGCGCGGTGCCGGCGATCTCGGTCGGCCGCGGCGTGTACGCACGCATCAAACCCGTCATCGAGGGTCTGGTAGCCGGCCTCGGCCTGCTGGTGCTGTCGCCGCTGCTCGTAGCGACGGCGCTCGCCGTCAAGCTGACATCGCGCGGTCCGGTCCTGTTTGGGCACATCCGCGAGGGTCGTGGCGGCCGGCCGTTTCGCTGCTGGAAGTTCCGCACGATGGTGCATGACGCCCATCGCCAGCAACGGGCCCTGTACCGCCAGAACGAAGTGGACGGACCGCAGTTCAAGCTGCGTCACGACCCACGGATCACGCGGCTGGGCTATTGGCTGCGTCACACGAACCTCGACGAACTGCCGCAGCTCATCAATGTGGTGGCCGGGCAAATGAGCCTGATCGGGCCGCGACCGTCGCCGTTCCGTGAGAACCAGATTTGCGTGCCTTGGCGACGGGCGCGGCTGTCGGTGCGGCCGGGCATCACCGGGTTGTGGCAGATCTGCCGGCACGAGCGGGCGGCGGGCGATTTTCACCAGTGGATTCATTACGACATGTTGTATGTGCGACACCTCTCCTTCGGGCTCGATCTGCGGATTCTGCTGGCCACGCTGCTGACCTTCGGCGGACGCTGGAGCGTGCCCGTGACGTGGCTAATTCCCGCGTGGCGACTGCGGATGGCCGAGGCGCTCGGCCCGCGGCCCGCGGCGGGCGCGCGGTTGGCGGTCGAGTGGTGATCGGTAGCGCCGCAACCGCCGTCGCGGTTGGAGGAATTTCGGCATGATCGTCGCCATTGACGACGTGATGGACGCGGGCGCCGCGCCGGCGGTGTGTCGCTCCCGGATAGAACGCCTGCGCGCGTTGGCGGTGGACGGCTTGGCCCGCATGATTCGTCCGGCGGACCGGCTCTTCGCTTTTCGGGTGCGCCGGAACGCCGCCGGACTTCAGGTGGAAGGCACCAGCTCGCGCTATACCGCGATGGTGCTGATCGGGCTGGCCGGCGAGTCGGAGGAGGTCGCGGCGCGGGCGCTGGGCGACCGGCGCCGTGAGGAGCTGCTGGCGGACCTGCTGGCCGCGACGGCGCACACCGACAACCTGGGCGATGCCGCCGTGACCCTGTGGGCGGCGATCGCGCTCGGGCCATCGAACGTGGAAGCGCCGCTGGGCCGGTTGGTCACGTTGCTGCGGGCGGACGCAGCCCGGCCGACGGTCGAGTTGGCGTGGGCCCTGAGCGCCCTTTGTCACGCGACGAATGGGAACCACGCGGTGGCGGAGTGGCGCGACCGCGTGGCGCAGCGGCTGCTCGTCGCGTTTGATCCGCGCTCCGGGCTCTTCCCGCACGTGGCGGGGAGCCGGCCGGCGCGGTTTCGCGGCCACGTCGCGTGCTTCGCCGACCTCGTATACCCGATTCTGGCCTTGGCCCATCTGGCGGCGCAGACCGGCCGGGCGGCGGCCCTGGACGTTGCCAATCGTTGCGCGGCGCGGATGTGTGCACTTCAGGGACCGGAGGGGCAGTGGTGGTGGCACTACGACGTCCGCACCGGTCGCGTGGTCGAACGCTACCCCGTGTACGCCGTCCATCAGGACGCGATGGCGCCGATGGCCCTGCACGCCTTGCGCGAGGCCGGCGGCGACAACCATGACGCGGCGATCCGGCGCGGGCTGGACTGGCTGGCGGCGGCGGCGGAGCTCGGCGGCGGCTCGCTGATCGACGAATCGGTGGGGTTGATTTGGCGGAAAGTGGCCCGGCGCGAACCGCGCAAGCTCGTTCGCGCGGGTCAGGCTTTCATGTCGGGCATGCACGCGCGGCTGCGTGTGCCGCTGGCCGACACCCTCTTCCCGCCGACGGCCATCGACTACGAAGACCGCCCGTATCACCTGGGGTGGGTTTTGTACGCGTGGTCGCCGGCGCGTGTGCGGCGTTGGGGGACGGAGAACACATAATCCATGGACTCGATGATTCGCAAGCCCGTGCTCGGGGCCCCGCTGGACGCCCTGAGCATGAGTGACATGCTCACCTTGTGCGCGGAGACGATTGCCCACCGACGCCGGCTGCTGGTGGGCGTGGTGAACGCGGCCAAGCTGGTGAACATGCGGCGGGACGCTTCGCTGCGCGACGCGGTGTTGGCCACGGACGTGATTCTGGCCGATGGGATGGCCGTCGTGTGGGCGGCGCGGCTGCTGGGGCACCGGCTGCCGGAACGTGTCGCCGGCATCGACCTGATGACCCGCCTGCTGGAGTTGGCCGACCGCGCGGGGCACCGGGTGTATTGTCTGGGCGCAACGGACGAGGTCCTGGCCGCGGTCACGCGGGAGATCGCGCAGCGCTATCCGGGCGTGCAACTGGTCGGGGCCCGCAACGGTTACTTCCGGCCCGAGGACGAAGCCGACATCGCCGCCGAGATCGTCACCACCCGGCCGGACATCCTGTTCGTCGCCATGAGTCCGCCCAAGAAGGAGCAGTTCATTGCCCGCTGGGGGCCGGAGCTGGGCGTGCCGATTTGTCACGGCGTCGGTGGGGCTTTTGACGTGATCGCCGGCAAGACCCGGCGTGCGCCGCGCTTGTGGCAAGGGCTGGGGTTGGAGTGGTTGTATCGCGTGCTCCAGGAACCGCGGCGGCTGTGGCGGCGGTACCTGGTGACCAACACGCTGTTCATTGGAATGGTGATCCAGGCCTGGCTGCGCCCGCTGCCGCAACCACAGCCGCAGCCGGTGCGATCTTGATTCGCACTCTACAGGTGCAGGGTACTCGTGCAGGAGATAACGAATGAATAAACCGAAGGTAGGTATTGTCGGGGCCGGCGTCGTGGGGCAGGCCATGCAGCGTCTGGTCGGGCCGGACGCGGTTCTATATGACACGCGGCCGGGCATGCCGCAGGACCGCGACGCAATCAACCGCTGCGATGTGGTGTTCGTGTGCGTGCCGACGCCGATGGCCGACGACGGGAGTTGTGATACGTCGATCGTCGAGGACGTGGTGGCGTGGGTTCGGGCACCGCTGATCATCCTCCGCTCGACGGTCGCCCCCGGGACCACCGACCGGTTGCGACGGAAGTACGGCCGACGGATCGTGTTCCAGCCCGAATACCTGGGTGAAACGCCGGCGCACGTCTTCGGCAACATGGCCGAGCGCAGCTTCGTCGTGCTGGGTGGGATGCCGGAAGACGTCTCGGCGGCGGCGGATTTCTACAAGCATTACTACAACTCGATGGTATACTTCTACCTGTGCGACGCGCTGACGGCTGAGGTGGCCAAGTACATGGAGAATTCGTTCTACGCCGTCAAGGTGACGTTCGTGAACGAGTTTCACGACATCGCCAAGGCGCACGGGGTGGACTTCAACGTGCTGCGCGAGATCTGGCTGGCGGACACGCGCATCAGCCGCGACCACACGTTTGTCTACCCCGACGCGCGCGGCTTCGCGGGCAAGTGTCTGCCGAAGGATGTCAACGCCATCGTGCGGTCGTGTCATGAGCGCGGCTACCGGCCCGCGTTCCTGGAAGCCACCCTGGCGCGCAACGAGGAGTTCCTGGCCCTGAACAGTCCGCCGGCCGCGGCCGGCAACGGCCGGAAACCCACGCGTTCGAAGCGTGCGACGAAAGTCGTCGGTCGAGTGCGAACGTAGATCACCACTGAGGCACAGAGGCGCAGAGACCGGCTGTGAGTTCTGGAGTGGGTGTCGCTTCTGGACTCCCCTCCCTTTCAGGAAGGGGTTGGGGGAGGGTCGAGGGCGGCATGCCCGCAGCGCCTTCTGTTGCCGTCTTGTCCGTGAGCCGGGCGTCGTAATGCCCCAATCGGGAATCGTTCCGTGGAACTAGACGGTTATTCAGGATCATGGGATGCCGGCCGGGAGGGCGAGCCTCCCGGCGAGCCGCGGCTCGGCAGGAGCCTCGCCCTCCCAGGTCGCACGATCGTGAATACCCATTTAGTTGCCCCCCGCCCGCCGGCCTCAGCGGTTCCCGTCGTGGTTGCCCGAAGGCGGGCTCGCGTGATGCTGCTCATCAGCAGCCTCGAGCACGGCGGCGCCGAACGGCAAGTCGTCGAGCTGGCCAACCGGCTCGGTGACGCCGGTTTCCGCGTGCTGGTGTGTGCGCTGGAGGATTGCAATCCGTTGGCCGACCAACTTGTCCGCCGCCAGTCAGACTTCCGCGTGGTGGCCAAACGCGGCCGCTATGACCCCAGCGTGGTCTGGCGCGTCGCCCGGCTCATGCGGCAGGAGCGCATCGAGGTCGTCCACGCATTTCTGTTCGACGCCGAAATCGTCGCCCGGCTGGCGGCCCGGC
>Ga0209101_1000332_pt1 | contig 39741 bp, 18 predicted proteins | sample ConPoolayeCmetaG_FD_185481 | JGI IMG/M metagenome (GOLD analysis project Ga0209101, IMG submission 185481) | Hot spring microbial mat communities from California, USA to study Microbial Dark Matter (Phase II) - Cone Pool mat layer C metaG... ...
GCATTTGGACCGTCCTTTTGAAGACATTGGTCACTTCCGCCATGTCGTAGATGCGGAAGTCGGCCTGGCCTTCCTCCAGGCGGTGCCGATCGCGGAGGAGCCTGGTGATTTGATCGGCGGCCACGGCCACGGCTTGCGGCGACCTGGCCTTGACCAGGATCTGGCCAATCGTTTCACTGCGGATGGCTTGGGGCCGCCCCGGAAGCCGTTCGGCCTGGGACCGGCCCGGAAGCGACCGCGGAAGGTCCCGAGGGACGCCCGCGCCAGGACCGCCGCCGCTGATTCGATATTTGACCGTCGTCCAGGGGGCCAAGAGGCAATCGTCCTGATCCACGCCCAAAAGGTTCGCGCCCTTGGGACTGAGCACGCCGATGACCGTAAAGGGGACGTTTCGGATGCGGATGTCCTGGCCCACCGGGTTGCGGCCCTGAAACAACTCGCGGACCAGGGTTTGCCCGATCACGCAGACCTTGGCCGCCCCGGCCACCTCCCGATCGTTGAACACGCGGCCCAGCTCCAGGTCCGTCCAATTCCGCGCGACAAGAAAGGCCTCGGTCGTGCCGGCGAGGTAACCCGGCACCCAACTGCGGTTTCCATAGACCACCGCCGCCCGGGCTGTGACGATGGGAGCGGCGCACACGACGGCGGGGCACTCGCGTTGGATCGCCTCGGCGTCTTCGGGGGTCAACGTGTCGAGCCGTTCGCCGAAACGGGGCGCGCCGCGCTGGGGGGCGCCGGCCTGCACGGCTAGCGTGTTGGCGCCGAGATTGATCACGGTAAGCTGGATCGCCGCCGAGGCCCCCTGGCTGATCTCCATCATGGCGATCACGGCGGCCACGCCGATGATCACGCCCAACATGGTGAGCACCGTGCGCATCACGTTGCGCTGCAAGGCTTGCAGCGCAATCCGCGTGGCCCCCGCCGCCACGCGGAAGGCATTCCTCGCCCGTCGCGAGGGAAGCGAGAAGCGGTCCGTCTTGCCCTCGCCTGGATTGCTGGGCTGCGGATGCGACGTTGCGTCGACTGGAGGCATCAGAGCTTCCCTCTGATTCACGCGGGAATCTTCGACGATCTGGCCATCGGCGATGCGGATGATGCGGTCGGCGGCGCGGGCGACCCCGGGATCGTGGGTCACCAGGAGCAAGGTAATCCCTTTCTCAGTGTTCAGGCGGCGAAAGAGCTGCAGGATTTCCTTGCCCGTCCGCGAATCCAGGTTCCCGGTTGGCTCGTCGGCCAGAAGCAGCGTGGGTTGATTGATCAAGGCCCGGGCAATGGCCACGCGCTGCTGTTCGCCGCCGGAGAGCTTGTTGGGCGGGTGGTCGAGGCGGGCCTCCAGGCCGACCGTCGTCAACAATTCCCGGCTCCGCTCGCGCACCTGGCGGCTGCCGCCGCCATGCGCGGAGTAGGCCGTCGGCATGCGCACGTTGTCTAGGGCGCTCACGCGGGGAAGCAAATTGAAACTCTGGAACACGAACCCGATGCGGCTACCCCGCAACAGCGCCAATTGTTCGGGAGACAACCGCGTGACTTCCACTCCCTCGAACATGTACGACCCTGAGGTCGCCTGATCGAGGCAGCCTAGCAAGTTCATCAATGTCGTCTTTCCCGATCCGGACGCCCCCATCAGCGCAACGAATTCCCCTCGCCCGATGGCGAGAGAAATATCCTTCAACACGGGCAGGTCGAGGTCGCCCACCCGATAGGTCTTGCTGAGATGCTGAAGGACAATCAGAGACATGACAACATCGAGGAACGCGAAAGGGGACGACAGATTGACCCGGGGCGCGACGGCGCGGCGACGTCGGACGACCGGGCGACCGTGCCTCCTATTTCTTGATGACCTGCGAGATGAAACTCTTGACGAAGTCGGGTTGGGCTTCGCGCACGGCGTTGATCACGATGGGCGTGTCGACCTTGAGATCGCCGCCGGTGATTTCGGTATTGATGCCGTCGGAAAGTCCAGTTTGAACGTGGATCGGACGGACGAAACCATCGGCGGCCACGACCCAAACGGTGGGCGTGTCGAATTCCACCTTCTTCGCTCCTTCTTCGCCCGCGGCGTCCAACGCGTCGCGGATGGCCGATGGGGGCAGTTCACGCCGCACTTGGGGAGAGACTTGGGCGAGCGTCGGTTGCCACCGCAAGGCCTGGTTGGGAACCAACAGCACGTCGGAGCGGCGGGCGACCTCGAATTGCAACTTCGCGGTCACATAGGGAAGGAGCTTCTGGTTGGTGTTGTCGACATCGACGACCACGTCGAACATCACCACGTTCTGGGCCATGCTCGCGTTCAAACGAATCTGGGAAACGACGCCTGTGAACGTTTGGTCGCGGCAGGCGTCGACCTTGAACGTCACCGGCTGCCCGACCCGAATGTCGCCAATATCAGCCTCGTTGACCGCCGCGCGAACCTGCAAATGGCTCAGGTCCGTCGCCAACAAGAAGAGGCTGGGGGCATTCAACCCCACCACCACGGTCCGGCCGACCTCCACACGGCGATCGATCACCACGCCGTCGACCGGCGAGCGGATGACGGTATAACCCAACTGGACTTCGGCTTCTTCCTTGGCGGCCTTGGCCAGGTCCAGCTTGGCGGCCGCCGTGATGGCTTCGGCCTTGGTGATTTCGTACATCGCCTCGGCGTTCTCGTAGTCGGCGTCGGAATTCGTGCCGACCAACACCTTGGCCCGGCGGTAGGCCCTCTCGGCCTGCTTGAAACGGGCCTCGGCGCGGGCGAGTTCGCCCTCGGCAAGTTTGAGATTGGCGATGGCTTTTTTCAGTTCCACCTGATGAGGCGCATCGTCGAGTTGCGCCAGAATATCGCCTTGTTTTACTCGCGAGTTGTGGCCAATCGTCTTGCCCGGCTGATTCGGATCGGGACCGAAATTCTTGATCATTCCCGGGACCCGGGCGCCGACGTCAATCGTTTCGACCGGTTCCACGGTTCCCGTCGCGCTGACGGCAATCAGCAAATCGCCGCGGACGAGCGGCGCGGTGCGGAACTCGGGCCGATCCGCCGAGGCCGTGCCCCACCAATGCACCCCGATCCAGACGCCCAACCCGGCAACCACCAAAAAGAACAACGATCTTTTCATGGTTTTCCGCTCCAGGGGGCGACTTTTCTCACGTGGCCCAGCCCCGCTCTCATCGCTCCCGGCGACGCTTGCAAAGCATCCGCCCTAGGCCTTTTCGCCTCCTGGAATCGCTTCCCGCGGAGCGCGGGAATGATGCGCCAGGTCCAAGGCCAAATCGCAAGCACCGGCCGTCAACCGCGAGTCGGCCACGGCATCGGAAGGCCCCTTTGGAACGAACACATCGACAATCTTTCCCTCTTCCAGTTTTATAACGGAATCGGCGACGTGAAAATACCGGTCGTCGTGCGTGACGGCCACGACAGCCTTACCCTGCCGTTTCAACTCGGGCAAGATGCGCAGATAAAACACTTTGCGGAAAGATGGGTCCTGGTCCGCCGCCCATTCGTCGAACACATAGATCGGCCGGTCTTCGAGGTAGGCGGTCAACAGGGCCAGGCGCTTGCGCTGCCCCCGGGAAAGGTTCGTGGTGGAGAACTTGCCGTTATCGACATGCACGATGTGCTCGAGTTCCAATTCGCGGAGGTATTCGCCAGCCCGGCGGTCCAGGTCCGCGGACTCCAATCCCCAGAGGCTGTCAAAGACCACGGCATCGTCGAATACCACGGAGAACAGTTGCCGATAGCTTTCCCGGCTCTCGTCGCTAATCGCCTGGCCATCGAACAGCACCTCGCCTTGTTCTGGGACGTAGAGCCCGGTCAACAGCTTTACCAGGGTCGTCTTGCCGCTGCCGTTTCCACCGACGATGAAGAGGATTTCGCCGGGCCGGATGGCGAGGTTGACAGGCCCGAGGACGAAACCGTGTTCCCGACCCTCGCGGCGATAGGCATGGGTCACTCCGGCCAACTCGATGGTCTTCCAGGGGGCCAAAGGCCGCGTTGAGGTCGGTTCGGCTTCCACCTGGCGAAGCATCAGCCCCAAGTGCTCGATCCTGCCGACGGCCAGCCCCGCCCATTTCATCGCCGGCAACGCCCCCATGATCTGATCCAACGGCGACATCAAGAACATGAGCAGCATGGCATAGAGGGTCAGCGTGGGCCCATCGACGGCTTGAATCCTCGGCCAGGCGAAAACCAACATTCCCAGGGCCACGAAAAACATCAACCGGCTCAAGGCGATGGCGGCGTTGTGAAGGGAATCGCCGAGGAACTTGTTCTCGCGGACCGTGGCCTCGCCCGGCTTGAGGACCTGGTCGAGAAACACGCGCCGCCTTTGGCTGTGCATTTTGAGTTCTTTCACCCCCCCTAGCAACTCGCGGATCGCCTGGAATAGATTCTCTTGGGCCTGCCAGCCGCGTTGCATGTAGCCCCGGGCGAATCTGGCGAAGTAGACGTAAAGGATCACGCCAACGAGCGCGAAGGCCGTCGCCCCGCCCAACAGCCCCAGCGACAGGTAGCCCAAATAGACCGCCCCGCAGACCAGAACGACGAAACTGACCACCAGGTTGGGCGCCACGTTCATGACATTGGTGACCGCCGCCACATCGTTCGTCAGCGCGCTCAGCATGCGATGCACGCCGATTTCCTCCAGATGCCGCAGGGAACTCGCCAGGATCCGTTCGCAAAGTCCGGTGCGGAGCCTCGACACCGTGTTCTGCGTCAGCCGGGCCAGCAGCACCTGAGAAGCGATGCGGGTCAAGAAGACCACGACGCACAACGCGGCAAAAAGGCCGACGGCCAACGACGATGCCTCGCCCGGTCGCTGCAAGGCCCGAAACAGCCAAGCCATCAGCGCCATGCTGGCCACGCCGCTGACCGCGCCAACGAGACTCGCCAGCAACACGATCCGCCACGAGGCCTTGAGCAGCAAAACGATCAACTTCATCAGATCACCGTGTCTTTGTCATCTGGCATACGCTGATGGATTGCCGAGTTGGCGGCGCCTTCGCTGGTCCGCCGCGGGGACATGCGGTCAGGAACCCTGGGTTTCTCGGTTGCCATTTCCGCGAGGCGGACATGGATTACCGTGCGTCAAGGCTTGAGTCTGACTTCGTTGCGTCTCCAGGACGGCGCGGATGCGCTGGTCCAATCGCTCGGCCAGCGCGGCCACATCCGGTTGACGAAGGATGCTGTAGTGATCGCCGGGAATCCTTTCGACTTCCAGATCGGGGCATAGTGCCCGCCATTGCCCATCGAACATGCCGGAAACCCTGCCGGCGCGGAACAACACGACGCGGCCGCCATAGGGCCTGGGGCGATATCGGCCGGCCGCCGCGAGGTGGGCCCGGCAAACCGCCGCGAGGCGACGAATCTCGGCGACGCCTATCCCTTGCGCGACATTCGCCCTCTGGGCAATGAGTTCCCATTGCTGTTCCACGGGCAGGCGCTTCAAATCGGCCAGCGATAGGCCGAGATGCGGGGCGATCCAGCGAATCACCGAGCGATCGTCCAGGTCGAGATTTTCGAATTCCTTCGTCGAGAGGTACGAATCGAGCAGGGCCACCAAGGCCGTCGCTTGGCCTTGGGCGGCGAGCTTTTGCGCCATTTCCAGGGCGATCAGGCCGCCCAGCGACCAGCCGCAGAGCAAGTAGGGGCCGTGGGGCTGCGCCTCTTGCAACTCGCGCGTGTACAGCGAAGCCATCGCCTCGATCGAATCGTGCGGCTCCTCGTCCGCCTCGAGTCCTTGACCTTGGAACCCATACACCGGCCGCGTGCCGGACAAGGCCCGGGCCAACGGGAGAAAACAGGCGACGTGCCCGCCCAAGCCGTGAACGCAAAACAACGGCGGCTCGCCCCCGCCTGGCCGAAGCGGCACAAGCGATCGGCGCTGACCTGGGGACTGGGCGGCGGCCCGCAGGCCGGCCATCGCCTCCGCCTCGCCATAGCCGTGCAGGACGAAGGCGTCGAACAACCGCAAGGGGTCCGCGGGGGCAACGGACTCCGATCGCCCGCCCGATGCCGAAAGGTTTTCGATCGCGGCCGCGAGTCCGGCCACGGTGGGCGAGGTGAACAAGGCGGCCAAGGGCAAATCCACGCCCAGCGCGCTGCGCAACCGCGACGTCAATCGCAACGCCAAGAGGGAGCTACCGCCGAGGTCGAAGAAGTTGTCTTCCACGCCCACCCGCTGGACGCCCAACACCTCGCCCCAAATCGCGGCCAGCTTCTCTTCCAGTTCCGTGCGCGGGGCGATGAACTCGCCGCAGAGTGAGGCCCGGTTCCAGTCCGGATCCGGCAGGGCCTGGCGGTCGATCTTGCCGCTGTTGGTCAACGGCATCCTTTCCAGGGCGACGACCGCGGAGGGAATCATGTAGTCGGGCAGTCGCTGGCCCAAAAAGCGTCGCGTCTCGGCCAGGTCGGGGGGCGAACCGTTCTTGCCGACCACATAGGCCACCAGCCGAGGGTCGCCCGCCGTGCGTTGGCGGACGACCACCGCGGCCTCGGCGAGTTTGGGGTGCTCGCGGAGACATTGCTCGACCTCGCTCGGCTCGATGCGGAACCCCCGGATCTTGACCTGATCGTCGGCCCGGCCGAGGAACTCCAATTGCCCATCGGGCCGCCACCGGGCCCGATCGCCGGTGCGAAACAGCCTCGCCCCGTGGCCACCGAAAGGATCCGGGAGGAACCGCTCGGCATTCAACTCCGCGTTGACGTAACCGCGGGACACGCCATCGCCGCCAATGTAGAGTTCGCCGGGCACACCGACCGGCACCGGCTGTCTCCGCTCGTCGAGCACGTAGAGCCGCACATTGGCGAACGGCCGGCCGATGGGCACCAAGGCCGTGTCGGCCAGCGAGTCCACTTCGCCCTCGAAATACGAGCTGTCGATCGTCGTCTCGGTCAGTCCGTACGAGTTCACCAGCCGCGCGTGCGATCCAAGGACCCGGCGCGCTCGCCGGTGATCGGCGGCGTACCAGGCGTCCGAGCCAACGATCGCCAGCCGGAAAAACCCCAGCGACTCGCCGTGTTGTTCCGCGTACTGGATCAGTTCGCGAAAGACGACGGGCACGAATTCGGCGATATCGACCTCCTCGCGGCGCATCAGGTCGATGAGCCTGGCGGGATCGAGGAGGATTTCCTTGGGGCAAACCACCAGCTTGCCGCCGGAACACAATGCACGTACCGTGTCCCCAGCGAAGACGTCGAAGGCGAAACTGGCCATCTGGAGGTGCGAACGCGGCCCGCCGCGGCCATCCGACAAAGCAGGCTCGCCGCCAAGACCGTAGGCGGCCTCCCAACCGTAGTAGGCGTTGACCAGGTTGCGATGCGTGACCATCACGCCCTTGGGCCGGCCGGTCGAGCCGGAAGTGTAGAGAACGTAGGCAAGATTTTCCGCCGACGCCGATTTCGGGAGGTTTTCCGTGGATTGGGCGCGGAGCCGGGTCGCCGCGTCGCCGTCTAGGACGATTCGCCGGATGTCGCCGCCGTCGAGCGAGTTGGCCAGGCGCTGGCAGGTCACGATCAGCGAAACGCCGGACTCCCGAAGCACGAACGCGTTGCGCTCGGTCGCCTCGCGCGCGTGCGTCGGATCCAGGGGCACGTAAGCCCCGCCCGCCTTCAGCACCCCCAGCACCGCCATCCACAGTTCCGGCGAGCGATCGAGGCAAATCCCGACGCGGACTTCCGGTCCGACGCCTTCGTCTTTCAGCAGCCTGGCCAACTGGTTCGACCGCTCGTTCAGTTCCCGGTACGTCCATCGCGCGTCGCCGAGGACGACGGCCGAGGCCTCCGGAACGGCCGCTGCCCGAGCCTCGAACAATTCGTGGATGCACCGGTCCTTGGGGTAATCCCTGGCCGTGTCGTTCAACTCGACAATCAGGCGATGCCGTTCCGCCTCGTCGAGCAACGGCAAATCGCCGATCGGGCAATCGGGCCGGGCGACCGCCTCGGCCACGAGCCTCTCGAACTGGGCGGCCATGCGTTCGATCGTCGCGGCCCTGAACAAATCCGTGGCAAAGTACCAATCGGCCCGATACGTGGCCCCGACGGGCCACAACTCCAAGGTCAGATCGAAGAACGACTGCCGCGACACGGGGCCGTCCTCGAGCGGCGAGAGGGTCAGCCCGAATTGCTCCGTCGCCGCCAGCTCGAAGTTCTGCAAGGCGAACATGACTTGAAATAACGGATGCCGGCCGAGGTCGCGGGGCGGATTCACCGCCTCGACCACCTGATCCAAAGTCATGTCCTGATGCTCATAGGCTTCGAGGGTCGTCTGGCGCACCCGCTCCAGTATCTCGCGGAAGGCCGGCGAGCCGGAAAGCTTGGCGCGCAAGACCAACACGTTCACGAAATAGCCGATGAGCGCCTCGGTTTCCGGACGGGTGCGATTGGCCACGGGAGTGCCCACGGCGAAATCGTCCTGACCGCCGTAACGGCGCAAGAGGACTTCCAGGGCGGCCAGGAACACCATGAACGGCGTCAGCCCCTCGCGGCGACAAAACTCGGCCACGGCCGCGGCAGTCCGCGGCGACAGATGCATGGCGTGGACGGCCCCTCGGGTCGTGCGGACGGCTGGGCGAGGGTGGTCGGTGGGAAGGGCAAGCGGGGCCACCCCGGTCAACTGCTTGCGCCAGTAATCGCGCAGCGATTCAAGCCGCTCGCCGCGGAGCCGGTTCCGCTGCCAGGCCGCGAAATCGGCGTATTGAATCGGCAATTCCTCCAACGGCGATGGCTGGCCCGCCGCATACGCCCCATAAAGCGCCGTCAGTTCCCGCAGCAACACCGCCATCGACCACCCGTCGTAGATGATGTGGTGCGTGCTGAGGACCGCCACATGCTCCTCGTCCGCCAGGCGGAAGAGCGTGATGCGAATCAAGGGGCCTTTCTGGAGGTCCACCGGGCGGTCCATTTCCTCGCGGATCCCTCGGTGCAGGGCCGCGCGGCGCTCGTCGTCCGCCAGGTGGCGGAGGTCGATCACGGGCAAGGGACGATGTTCCGGGGGAGCGATCCTTGCCATGGGGCGGCCATCCACTTCCGGAAAGGTGGTGCGCAGGATTTCATGCCGCCGGGCAATCTCGTTCAAGGCACGCTCGGCCAACGCGACGTCCAAACGGCCGCGGACGCGGATCGGCGAGTAGATCGTGTAGGTCGGCCGTTCGCGCTCCAACTGATCGAGGAACCACAACGCTTCCTGCGTGAGCGACGGCAACAGCAGACCGTCGCGGGGGACGCGCGGAATCACGTCGCCTTCCTGGGACGCTTTTCCCGCGGCGGCGACGCACTCCGCCAGCCGGGCGATCGTCGGCGTCTCGTAGACCTCGCGCAGCGCGATGGCGACCCCCAGCCGTTCACGCAGCCGATTCAACAGGATCGTCACTTGCAGCGAATCGCCACCCAGCTCGAAAAAATTGTCGTGGATGCCCACCCGGTCCAGACGCAAAACGCTCATCCAGGCCTGGGCGATCTGAGATTCGACCTCCGTCCGCGGGGCGACATAGGGGACGATCAGATCGGGGCGTCGGCGGACGTTCTGGCGGTCCACCCCCACCGCGCCAGCTCCCGGTCCCTCGCCGGGGGAGTCCTGACGCCCCGGCGCGGGGCTTTCCGTGGCGGGAAGGCGGGGTTGACGCGCGTGCGCCAGCGCGTCGCGGTGTACGGCCCACAATCGCTGACGTTGCCAAGGGTAGGTCGGCAAGCGAACGCACCGCCCATCGTCCGGCGCGACGTGTTCCCAGCGAATATCGGCCCCCGCCGCGTACAGGCGAGCCACGGTCCAAAGTGCCTCGGGGTCCGCGCCGCTTGCAGAGGTCGCAAGCACGAGAACGCCTTGGCCCTCGGCATTGGTCCATCCGGAAACGTCCAGTTCCTTTTGGCCTGGCCCCAATTGCAGGCAAACGTCGATCTTCCGATCGCGAAGCGCGGCCAGCGCAGCGGTCCAGCCGTCGCGCGATTCGAGCGCTCGCCGCCAGTGCGACGCGGCAAGGTCTTGGCCGCGGTGCAGTTTGCCATCCACGGCCGACACGAAAGGCAGCGACGCCTCGCGCGTCGCAGGGCCGGGCACGGCAACGGCGGAAGTCGGATCGGCAGCGAGTCGCCAGGCCTCGTCCGTGGTCAAAATACCCGCCGCGCACGCGGCGGCCAGTTCCCCCGCGCCCCAACCTAAGACGATCTCCGGGATCACCCCGATGCTTCGCCACCAGGCGGCGAGTTCTCCTTGACGCTTCACAAGCTTTGGCCGATCCACGGCCAGGTCGCCAAACAAAAAGGCGACCTTCAAATCGCGACCATAGGGCCGACGGCCGATTGCAACACGACGCTGGTTGGCCGACCCATCTTTCGCCTCCGGTGGCAAGGGTCTTTGAATCCCGGCGCCGGAAAGCTCGGAACCAATCCATGTGCCCGAACTCGCCGCCGCGGGTTCGCGGTCGAGGAAATCCGCGAGGAGTTCCGCCGCCTGCTGGCAAGAGTCGGCCAGCACGGCCAGACGGCAATCGTGATGGTCGCGGCGCCGGGCCGCGGTGTAACACACGTCGCGCCAGGCGGGCGGATTGGCGTGAAACAGGGCGCGATATGCCGCGGCAAAATCGCGGAGGGCTTTTTCGGTGCGGGCGGAGATGGGCAGGAGCAACGTTCGCGGACCGTCTGCCGACGGCGTCGCCGATTCGCTCTCCGGGGCTTCCTGGAGCACGACGTGGGCATTGCTCCCCCCGAAACCAAACGCACTCACGCCGGCCAGCCGCGGACCGGCCGTCCGCGGCCAGGGCTCCAACTCGCGCGCCACGCGGAGCGGCAGGCGGTCGAAGGGGATGTCGGGGTTGGGCGCGTGGAAGTGGAGGTTGGGCGGGATTTGTCGGTGCTCCAGGGCCAACGCGGTCTTGATGACGCCCGCCACGCCGGCCGCCGCTTCCAGGTGGCCGAGGTTCGTCTTCACCGCGCCGAGGACGCACCGCGAACCCGGTTCACGTCCTTCCGCAAGCACCGTGCCGAGGGCCAGGGCCTCGATGGCGTCCCCCAAGCGCGTGGCGGTGCCTTGGGTCTCGACGAACTGGATTTGACCTGGGGAGACCTTCGCCCGGGCGTAGGCCTCGCGGAGCACCCGTTCTTGGGCAGCGCGGCTAGGGGCGGTCTGCCCGTTGCTCGTCCCGTTCTGGTTTACCGCTGTGGAAAGGATCACGGCGCGGATGCGGTCCCTGTTTTTCAGCGCGGCCGAGAGCGGTTTGAGCACCAGGACCCCGGCGCCCTCGCTCCGCACGTAGCCGGAAGCGGCGGCATCGAACGAGCGCACCTTGCCATCAGGCGAGGAGATGCCCGCCTTGGTCAGGTTGACCATCCCGGCCGGCGAAAGCAACACATTGGCCCCGCAGGCCAAGGCCATTTCGCACTCGCCGTGGCGAAGGTTCTGGCACGCCAGGTGGACGGCCACCACCGAGGAAGAACAGGCGGTGTCGATCGCCATGCTTGGGCCGTGCCAGTCGAAGGCGAACGAAATGCGATTGGCCGCCAGACATAGCGAGGTGCCGGCCGCCGCGTAGCCGTCGGTCTGACGACCGTCCACGCACATCAGCACGGCGTAATCGCTTGCCGAGATGCCCACAAAAACGCCCGTCCTCGTGCCGCGAAGGCTTCGCGGCGGCAGGCCGGCGTCTTCCAGCGATTCCCAGGCAAGCTCCAGGAGCATCCGCTGTTGGGGGTCGATCCGCGCCGCCTCTTGATCGGAAATCCCAAAAAAGTGATTGTCGAACTCGTCGATCCGATCGAGAAATCCGCCCCAGCGGGTGTTCATCTTGCCGGGCGCGGTCGGGTCCGGGTCGAAGTAGGCGTCCACGTCCCATCGGTCCGGGGGAATCTCGCGGATCGCCTCGACGCCCTCGCACATCAGACGCCAGAACGATTCCGGATCATTGGCCCCGCCAGGAAACCGGCACGCCATCCCCACGATCGCAATCGGCTCGTTCTGCCGCCGTTCGATCGCGTCCAGGCGGGCCTGCGTCTCCTTCAGCGCGAACACGGCCCGCTGCAAGGGGCTCATCCGCTCCAGACGTTCGGAAACCGGATCGGTCACTCTTGATCCTCCCGGGGTGATCGCGCCGCGCGGTTTGTCATCCGTTCGCGACTCACTCCCCCCATCTGTCGCTCGCTTGCGACTTCTTGACTTGACTCGCTGGTTCGGTCGCGGCCAGCGGCGGTGCTGAACACAGCACGAGCGAAACTCATCCCACGCATCGGCGGATCTGCGCTGCCCTGTACTACAAAGCCCAGGGACTGTGAAAATGTTCACAAGGATATCACGCGGCAAAGGCGTTAAGTTGTTGTAACGTCACGTGTTGTGAGCGGCACAAGGCCGTAATGATTTCTCGGCCTTGGGTGGTCACATGGTATCGCCCGATGCGAAGGCCCGTTGACGGGCCTTCTCCGCCGTAGGCGGTCTGGAGGCCCGGCGTTTGACGCCGGGTAACGGTTTCGATCACGCGCTGAACCATGAGCCCCGTTGACGGGGCTTCTCGGTGCGTTCGTGAAGTGCGGGCGAGACGCCCGCGCTCCGTGTTTTGTCCCAGCGAGAAGGCCCGTCAACGGGCGTCGTCGCACAACCCTTTGCCGGCGATCTTCGCGGTAAACGGTTGCCATCTTTTGTTTAGACCATGCCTGCCGTGGAAGCTTGGTGTCCAGTGATTGTTCACTAATCGGTTGCGGGCGCGGCCCGCGCTAGGGAAACGTCGCCATGGCGATGTCTCTTTACTGTCCCAGTTTTTCCAGTTGGGCCTCCACCAAGGCCGCCATCTGGTCTTCCGTCATCGCTTCGACCTCGGCCAGGACTTGTTCGCGAGTCTGATCCTCGGAGGTCTCCGTCGGGGCTTCCCGGGACGCGGCGGACGCTGGCCCGTCCGTTTCCAAACGGAGGATGTCGCGGACCACGTGGGCGGCCAGGCCTTCGAGCGTCGGGTGGTCGAACAGGACCGTTGGATTCAGATGTTCGCCAATCGACCGGCCGACTCGGTTGCAAAATTCGACGCCCGTCAGAGAGTCGAATCCCAATTCATTCAAGGGGCGGCGAGGGTCGGGAAGTTCCCCGTCGCGCATGGCCAGCACTTCGGCGGCTGCCTGGCGGACGTGGGCCAAAGCCAGATTGATCCGCTCGGCCGCCGTGGCGTTCTTCAGCGTCTGCAAGAGGGCGGGCGGACCACTCGTCGCGGCCCCGACGCGGACTTCTTTTGCCATTTCCGAAAGCCAAGGCGGTTCGCTGCCGGGAGGAATCCGTTCGAAGAACTTCGCCCAATCGACGGGCAGGACTCCCACCTGAACGCGGCCTTCGAGGAGCAATTGCTCCATTGTGCGAAGGCCTTGGGGCGGATCGATCCATCCGAAGCCCGACGCCGACCAACGGCGTCCCTCGGCGTCCTTGAGCCTTGCCGCCATGCCCACTTCGGACCACGATCCCCAATTGATCGAAAGGCCCGGCTGACCGTGCCATCGCCGCCAGGCGGCCAGGGCGTCGAGGAAGGCGTTGGCGGCGGCATAATTTCCTTGGCCGGGCGAACCAAGCAGCGCCGCCGCCGACGAAAACAACACGAACAGGTCCAGCGGCTGGTCTTGGGTCAAGACGTGCAGGTTCCAGGCCCCGAGGACCTTCGCGGCCATCACGCGGTCGAACCGTTCCCGGTTTTGCTCGCGGAGCACGCCGTCGTCCAAAACGCCCGCCAGGTGAAAAATCCCGCGAAGCGGCGGAAATCCATCACGGAGGCCGGCGAGCAAGTTGGCGACCTCGGCGCGGTTGCCCACGTCGCACGACCGGATGGCGATTTTCGCGCCCGACTTTTCCAACTCCTCGACGATTCGGCGGGCATCGTCGGACGGCGCGGACCGGCCCGTGAGGACCAGATGCTTGCCGCCCCGGTCCACCAGCCAGCGCGCCAGCTTCAATCCCAGTCCGCCCAATCCCCCGGTCACAAGATAGCTCGCGTCCTCGCGAAGCGTCAGGCCGCGATCGCCGGCGTCGGCCGTCTCGACCGCCTGGATGACCACCTTGCCGATGTGTTCGGCGCGGGCCATAAGTCGCAGGGCCTCGACCACGCGGGGAATGGGATAGCTCCGCAACGGCAATGGTTCGAGAGTCCCTTCGGCGAACTCGGCCATCACTTCTCGCATCAACTGATCGACCGTGGCCGGTTCCTCGGCCATCATCCGATCCAGGGCGATGGCGTGGAACGTGACGCCGGGCCGGAAGGCGTCGACGCGTCGCTGGTCCCAGAGGTCGGTCTTTCCCAGTTCCAGGAATCGACCGCCGGAGCGAAGGATCGAGAGGCTCGCGGCGATCGATTCACCGGTCAACGAGTTGACGACCAGGTCGACCCCTTCCCCGCCCGTGACTTCCTGAATCTGCCGCGCGAATTCCGTGGAGCGGGAATCCAAGACGTGCTCGATGCCGAGGGACTTGAGATATTCGCGCTTCTTGGGACTGCCCGCCGTGGCGAAGATCTCCGCGCCCACGCGGCGGGCAATCTGGATCGCGGCGAGGCCGACGCCGCCGGAGGCCGCGTGGATCAGCACCCGCTCGCCTGGCCGCATGTTGCCCAGCCGACGCAGGGCGAGATGCGCGGTAAGGAAAGCGATGGGGATGGTCGTGGCCTGCTCGAAGCTGAGGCGATTCGGCTTCAGGGCGACGAACTCGGCCAAGGTGGTGGCGTAGCTGGCGAAGCTCGCCGGCGCCAGGACCAGCACCTCGTCGCCCGGCTTGAATCGCTCGACGCCCGGTCCCACGGCAACAATCTCGCCCGCGCACTCGCCGCCCAAAGGCCCGGGATCGCCGGGGTAAAGGTTCAACAAGTTGAGCACGTCGCGGAAATTGAGTCCGCTGGCGTGCACCTTGATTTCCACCTGGCCGGGTCCCGGCGCCTGGCGAGCCAGGGGACGCAAGGCCACGTTGTCCAACTGGCCTCTCGCCGTGATTTCCAGCCGATAGGGCTGGCCCTTGGGGACCTCCAGGCCGCCGGTGGGCTGTTGCAGCCGTCGGAGGCGGGGCACTCGGCGTTCGCGTCCCCGGTAGACAACTTGACCCTCGCCAGAGTTCGACGTCAGCTCTTGGGCCAGTTGCTCCGCCGCAAGAAGATTTCCTCCCAACGCCTCCGTGGCCATTTCCAGCCTGGCCGCGTCATCGAGGCCGGAGGCGGATGAGATCTCGCCGGGCGTTGTTGGAGCGGCTTGAGTTTCACGGGGATCGAGGTCGATCCGCGTGCAGGCGAGTTCTGGGTGCTCCGCGGCGATCACGCGGCCCAAGCCCCAGATCGGAGCCTGGCCAAGCGACAGGGGAGTGGGAATTTCGGCGATGGGTTGGGCGCCGCGGGTCACCACCCATAGGCGAGGCGGAACTGCCCGGCCCGTTTGCGTCAGGGCGTGGACCACATCGAGCACCCCACCCCAACCGACCTCGCGCGCCGCCTGAAAATCGGGGCTATCCGCCGTTGGGTCCACGTCCAACGCGCCCAGATAAACCACTCCCCGCGCGTCGTGTTCAGCCTCCGCGAGAAACTCCCGGATCGTCGCCTTGCGCGATGCCGAATCACCGGCGGCGGGCACAACCCGGCAACGATGCCCCGCCCGCGTCAGTCGCTCCGCGACCGCTTTGCCCAGACCGTCGCGCGAATCCAAGATCAGCCACGCCCCCGGCTCGATTTCGCCCTGAGATTCTGTCTCCGACAACTTCTGGGGAATCCAGGCGAGTTCGTAGCACCAGTCAGGCAGCGGTCCGGCCGCCAATCGGGTCAACCAGTCCCTCGGCACGCGCCGCAAACGGACTCCTTCCGCCCGCAACAGCGTGCGCCCCACGGCATCAACGACACGGACATTGCCGATGGCCTGATTGGCATCGACCGAGGTCAAGCCGCCGCAAAAAAACCCAGGCCCACGAATGCGGTCGAACCACTGGAGCCGGTCCACCGCGACGGGTACGAAGGCATCGATTCCCGTCCCCGCCCCGGGGATCGCGGACCCGAGCAACTGAAACGCCGTGTCGAGCAAACCGGGAGGAATATGATAATCCTCGGCGTGGTCGGCTTCTCGGGGGCCTCGCAGTTCGGCCATCACCTCGCGGCCTTCAAGCCAGTGGAATCGGGTCCAGCAGAAGGTAGGCCCCGGCTCCAGGCCCGATTTGCGAAGGGCCTCGGCCGTCCATGCCTCGTCGCGGGCATCGCCGGTAAAGAGCGCTCGCTCGGCCCTAAGGTCGATGGTATCAGCCTCGACGGCTTCCGCGACTTCCAAGCGTCCGGCCGCATGGAGGACGAACGAGGGCGGCTCGTCGGGCGGCCCCTCCTTCATGCTCAAGATTTGGAAGGAGGCCTCGCGGGGACCCTCGCGAACGACCACCGTCTGAACGACCCGCCCCTTCTTGTCCAACAACAACGGTTCCTGGAACGATGCGCCGACCACGCGCCATACGCTCCCAAAGCAGGCCGAGGAAGCGGCCAAGGCCATTTCCAGATAAGCCGCGCCCGGCATGACCACCGCGGATTGGATCTTGTGGTCAGCCAGGGTAGCCGGGCGGTTGGCCGCGATCTGGGCCTCGAACACGTGCTCGCGCACGGCGGCGGGCAGACGGCGGCCGAGCAAGGGATGAAGCATCGGTGCGTCAACTCGGATCCCGGCGAGTCCGTGCTGGGCGGCCTCGGCCACGATGTTGGCGATGTAGCGCTTTCGCTGGAAGGGATAGGTCGGCAGCTCGACGCGGCGGCGCGGCCAGGGGCGATCGAACGCGATCCAGTCGATCGGCGCGCCCCGCACGTACAACTGGGCGAGGCTTTCCAACAAGACCTGCCAATCGTCCCGGCCCGCGCGAAGCGAGGGCAGCCAGGCATACTCACCCTCGGCAAGACACCTGCGTCCCATGCCGATCAGCGTCGGGTTAGGGCCAATCTCCAAGAAGACGTTGCATCCCTCGTCGGCGAGCGTCTTCATCCCCTCGGCGAAACGCACCGGGGATCGCGCGTGGCGGCTCCAGTAGCTCGGATCGGCCAGAGTGCGGTCATCGGCCAGGCGACCCGTCAGGTTGGCCACGATGGGAATGGACGGCGGATGGACACCCACCGACTCGGCGGCCCGCCGCAAAGGCTCCAAGATCGGATCCATCCGGCGCGAATGGAAGGCGTGGGACGTGGCGAGGAATTTGCACTGGATTCCCTCGGCTTCGAATCGCGAAACCGCGTCGCGCACGGATGGCTCATCGCCCGAGATGACCACGCTTTCGGGACCGTTCAGGGCCGCGAACTCCACGCATCCCCCAAACGAATCCACGACGGACCGGACCCTCGCTTCCGTGGCAAGCACCGCGGCCATCACCCCGCCCGAGGGAAGCGATTGCATCAGTTCCGCCCGCCGGGCAATCAGGCGCAATCCATCCTCCAAGGAGAAGACTCCAGCCACGCAGGCGGCGGCGAACTCGCCCACGCTGTGGCCCATGACCGCCGACGGTTCCACGCCCCAACTCCGCCAGAGTTGCGCCAGGGCATAGCCCACCGCGAACATCACCGGCTGCGTGTAGCCCGTCTGATCGAGGACCGGCCCGATGTCGGGCGACAAGAGCGAAAGCAAGGGGCGGTCGAGGTGTTCCCGAAGGATCTCCGCGCAACGATCGATGGCCTCGCGGAAGGTGGGGTGCGCGGCGTACAAGGCCGAGGCCATCCCCGGGTACTGCGCGCCTTGGCCGGTAAAGAGGAACGCGACGCGGGGGAGGACGCCATGTGGGGCCTCTCCGTGGGCTACGCGGGAAGTGTCGGGATTGGCGGCGAGCTTCCGCAAAGCGGTGACCGCCTCGTCCCACGACGCGGCCACCACCGCGGCCCGATGCGAGAAATGCGTCCGCCCCGTGTTGGCCGTGCAGGCGGCGTCAGCAAGCGAAGCCGGCTCTCCCGTCTCGGCGTACGCGGCATATCGGCCCGCCAACTCGCTTAATGCTTGCGGCGAGCGGGCGGAAAGAGTGAGCACGTGCCGGGGACGTTCGGTGACCTGGGAGACCGGGCCGCGGCGGCTCTCGTCCGCCTCGAGAACGGTCGGCGGCGCCTCTTCGAGAATGACGTGGGCATTCGTGCCGCCGAATCCAAAAGAACTGACCCCCGCCCGCCGCGGTTCACTTCCTACCGGCCACGGACGCACCGCCGTGGGAATCTCGATAACGCCGTCCTCGATCCGCAGCAGGGGATTCAGTGTTTTCAGGTGAAGATGGGGTGGGATCTCGCCGTGCCGAAGCATGAGCACCAGCTTGATCAAGCCGGCGATGCCCGCCGCGCTTTCCAGATGCCCGATGTTGGTCTTGACCGAGCCGACCACGAGAGGCCGCTCCGCCGGGCGGCCGTCGCAAAGCACGTTCCGCAGGGCCTCGATCTCGATCGGATCGCCCAGCCGCGTGCCCGTGCCGTGCGCCTCGATGTAGCCAATATCGTGCGGGTGCAATCGGGCATCGGCCAGCGCGGCCCGGATCACCGCCTCTTGAGCGGGACCGTTGGGCGCCGAGAGGCCGTTGCTTCGTCCGTCGTGGTTGACCGCGCTGCCGCGAATCACGGCCAGGATCCGGTCGCCATCGGCCGTGGCGTCGCTCAATCGCTTGAGCACCACCATGCCGCAACCCTCGCCGCGCACGTAACCGTTGGCCGCCGCGTCGAAGGTTTTGCAGCGACCATCGGGGGCCATCATGTAGGCCTTGGTTAAGGCCAAGGTCATTTCAGGACTGAGGATCAGGTTCACCCCGCCGGCCAAGGCGAGATCGCTCTCGCGGCGACGCAGGCTCTGACAAGCCAGATGGATCGTGACCAAGGATGAGGAGCAAGCCGTATCCAAGGTCACGCTCGGCCCATGTAAATCGAGGACATAGGAAAGCCGGTTGGCGAGGATCGCCTGGCTGCTGCCCGTGCCCGAAAACACGTCCACGTCCATCAGGTCCCGCGACTGCAACAAACCGTAGTCGCTGCCGATGACGCCGACGTAGACGCCGGTCTTGGATTGGGCTAGGGAGGTGGGGGCGATCCCCGCGTCCTCCAAGGCCTCCCAGGCCACCTCCAGGACCAGTCGTTGCTGGGGATCGACGCGCACGGCCTCGCGGGGCGAGATGCCGAAAAAATCGGCGTCGAAATCGTGGATGTTTTCCAGGAAACCACCCCATTTCGTGTTCATTTTCCCGGGGACGGTGGGGTCGGGATCGTAGTACTCCTCGATATTCCACCGATCGGACGGAACCTCGCGAACCGCGTCGCGCCCTTCGCGGAGCAGATTCCAATAAGCGGACGGATTCTCCGCGCCAGGCAGACGGCACCCCATGCCAATCACGGCGATAGGCTCGGATTGGGCCCGCTCTTGGGCGGCCAAGCGGGCCTGCAATTGCTTGATGAGCTGGACCGCGTTTTGTAGCGGCGTGAGTTGTTCGTTGGCCATGGTGTCCTTTCCGAAAAGGGTGGCGTCGCTGTGCTACCCGATCCAGCCAGCCAGTTCAAGGGCCGGGAAACACAAGTTCCTTGCCCCAGGGCCGGAACCCGCGATCTCCCAGGGTTTCCGCGACCGGCGCTCGGTCCCGGAGCACGGCGATGAAGCGCGTCGCCGAGCGTTGCCGAAGCGACTTCCCTGTCTGCTCTCAACGACTTCCCGGCTTCGCGGCATCCTGCTGGAGGCACGCCATTTCTCGGGCAATAAAGGCTTCCATTTCCTCGTCGGTCATCTGGGCGACCTCGCGGCGCTCATGGTCGAGATCGAGATTCTCCCGCGGCGGGGCAGAACCATGGCGGACATGCGGCAAGCCGGCGTCGCCTTGCGGCCGCGCCGCCCATCGGGCCAGGGCCGCAATGGTCGGATAATTGTAGATCGCCGTCGGCGACAACGTGCGTCCCAGCCAACGCGACAACTCCCCGGCGATTTCCACGGCGTCCAACGACCCCATTCCAAACTCGACGAAGGGCGTCGTGACTCCCACCTGGGACGGATCCAAGCGAAGCCGAGAAGCAATCCGCTTCGTCAACCAGTTCTCGACTTCATCCACGGTCGCCGCGCGGGAATGGACGACCAGGCGGCAATCTGGCGAGGCGTCCGCACCGCCGTCCGAGGGCGCCCGCCACTCGGCGAATACCTCGATCTGGCCGGCCAAAAAAAGCTCGCGGCAGGCCGAGCGCCGCGTCTTGCCGCTGGAGGTCTTGGGGATCGTTCCCGCGCGAACCAGGGCCACGCACGACACCTCGACTTCGTGCCGGGCAGCCACCGCTTGGAGGATCGCGCTGATCGCTTGATCCATGTTCAAGTCCCGCCTTCGCGGCTCGACCTCTTGAACAATGAACAGGCGTTCGCCCTCCTCGCTGTCGACGGAAAACGCGGCGCAATAGCCGATGCGAAGCCCCTCGTAAGCGCGCTCGGCGGTGGCCTCGATGTCTTCGGGATAGTAGTTTCGACCGCGGATAATGATCACGTCCTTGCGTCGGCCGGCCACATACAGTTGGCCGTCCTTGAGGAATCCCAGGTCGCCGGTCCGGAGAAAAGGACCCTCGCGAGTTCCGGCAAGGCGGCCGTCGAACGCCGCCGCGGTGGCGTCGGGGCGTCGGTAGTATCCGGCAGCCACGCTGGGACCCTGGACCCAAATTTCGCCCACTTCCCCTTCGCCACGAGGCGTACAGGTTTGGGGATCGACGATCAGGATGCGCTGGCCTGGCAAGTTCTGGCCGCAGGCCACGAACCCTCGCGCCGCGGGATCGGTCGCTCGGACTTCCCACACCTGGCCGCGCGAAAGTCCCTCGGCGTCGACATGCAGGACCTTCGGCGCCGTGCGCCGGGGACCGCCCGAAACCATCAAAGTCGCCTCGGCCAGCCCGTAACAGGGAAAGAACGCCTCGGGCCGGAAACCGCAGGGGGCAAACGCCTCGGCGAATCGCTGGAGCGTCTGCGGTCGGATGCGCTCCGCCCCCACAAACGCGATCTCCCAATGACTCAAATCGAGTTTTTCCCGATCTTCTTCGCGGATTCGCCGGGCACAAAGGTCGAAGGCGAAATCCGGGCCTCCCGCCACGGTCGCCCGGCGGCGCGAAATCGTTTCCAGCCACAGGGCCGGCCGCTGAAGAAACGCCGTCGGCGCAAGCAGCGCGCATGAACCGGCACAGTAGATCGGCTGGATCACTCCGCCGATCAGCCCCATGTCATGATACAACGGCAGCCAAAAGACGGCGCTGCTCTCCCGGCGGTTGCCAAACGCCTGCCGGATCAGGGCCGCGTTGTGCAAAAGATTGCCGTGGCTGAGCATGACGCCTTTCGGTTCCGACGTCGAGCCTGACGTGTATTGAAGAAAGGCCGTATAAGATTCATCCACGCGCGGATCTCGCCATGCATCCTTCGCGTCCAAGGGCACCCGATCCGTCGCTACCCACCGCCGCTCCAGCAAGCCTTGCGGCGCACGGAATGCCATCACCTCTTCGCGATGCCGTGCCGTGCTCAAAATGACGGCGGGGTCGGCGGCCTGGACGATCGATTCGCCTAGCCACGCATGGCGGTTGCGGGTCGGCGGAGCGATCGGCACGGCCAGGACCCCGGCGTAGAGACAGCCAAAAAAGGCAGACACGAAATCCAGCCCGGGCGGATACAACAGCAAGGCGCGGGCCCCACGCGGCGCGATGCTTTGCAACTCGGCGGCGATGGCTTTGGCCCGCTCGTCCAGCTCCAAGTAGCTCAAGCTCGCTTCATCCGAGCCGTCTGCCGAAACGAAACAGAAGGCCTGCTTCTGGCCACAAGTCTCGGCCCGCCGACGCAACAGGTCGACCAGGCTACCGCACACGGAGTATTCCAATGATGAGCCGTCGTATGGGTGTCGCATTTTCACGGAGAGCCAAGCCACCATCGTTTCGCAAAACCGATTTCCGCGTTTGCGAATCCATTCCCGACAGATCCATCGATTAAACCCCTGCGGGGCTAGCCAACCTTAAAAGTCACATAAGTGACGCTTCTAATGGTATATCACCCCACCCGATTTAAGGAATAGTCTCGGAATTCGCATGGAAGGTTTCCGAAATTTCCTTGCCACGCCGACGGAAACCGACCAATGGGTTTCCTCGCCCATATCGGCGATCTCCGCCATACTGCTTTAGTTTGCAACGCTCGGGACGAAGCCAAACCACCCAAATTACCTATATTACGGTCGGAAACAGAGTGCGCCCAGTAAACCGTCAAACCTCTCCCCGCCCCACAAACCGCCTTCATGCCTGGCAAACTTCCCTCATCGTAGCAATTTTTTCGTACTGTTTTCTTCTCTTCCTCGGGTCATCCTGTACCACCTGCCAAAACGGTCGCGTCCGGCATCCCAACCGCGATCTTCGGATACTCAACGTGAGGGAACCGAGAGCTGCCTCAAACGAATGCCGCATCCAGAGCGGCAAACAAATTGGTTTTGGTGGTCTTGCGACGCTCGGCAACAAGAACCGAGGCTAATTCTGCCGCGGGATCTGGGCGTTCAACCCCCTGAATCGCGACATCCAAGGCGGCTGGTGGGGTATCGTCGTTGAGGATGGTGCCGACCCCAACTGGAGCGGCAATTGTCGCCCACGTCGGGCCCGACAGGTTGATGCCAAACGTCTCGTCCGGTTCCACCTTGCGGTCGCCGCGTACTTGCACTGTGAGCGTCTTTGCCGTTTCGCCAGCGGCAAATAGCACCTTTCCGGAACGCCGAATGTAATCTCCGTCCTTGACTTTGGCTGTTTGATCTATCGTGGCGAAAGAAACGAGGATTGAGAACGGCAAGGGCGACGAAAGCGTCACCTGGAACTCCAGAGGCTTCGTGCCGCTATTGCCCTCCTCGATCATCGCGTTGTGGACCGACAACCCAGGCTTTTCCGGCAGCGCCAGGGCAACGATGTCGCCTCGCACCGTTTTTCCAAAGACGTTCTTAAACTCAGGCACAAGCAACAAATGCGTTGCTTGGATTGGCGGCATGGAAAGCATCGTGACCGAATACTTGCCACTTGCCTGGTTCCAATAAACCGGCAATTTGTCGTTGAGCATCTGAAGCTTTTGAGCGAAGTCAGTTCCTGCCGCCCAATAGAGTCGCACGAACGCGACCGGCGAATTATGGTTTGGCGATTTGGCAACCCCGCCCGGCGCCACGACATCTACTTCCAACCCTTGCGCGGTCCACGAGGCGTTGTCAACCGCGACGCGGAATGGCTCATCGGAAAGCGGCCGGATGGAGCCTTTGACACGGAGTCTCACGTCCGCATCGCGGTATTGCAGGTCAAGGGCTTGTTTCGCGCCGTTGAAGCTTCCAGTGATAGGCCCATCGAGAGCCACCTCGTCGTTGATTTGGCCCGTGATTCGGACATCCCCGCCGAGCTGTCCCTCAAAAAAGTTGGGTTTGCCCGGAACCGGTCCCGTGACGCCGTTCGTGATCGTGCCGCCTGTGAGCGAAAATAGACCATTCCGATAGGGCGCGGGCAAAAAGTAGCTGCCGCTGGCCTCGACTGCGTCCACTTCTACCGTGGCTTGGTCACGACTGGTGTAGTTGGCGGTTCCGTGAAACACCGTGGTCTTGCCGGCGAACGGGATGTTGTAGACACGCGGCTCGTAAACCCGCCACGTCCCCCGAACATCCAGCGGGCCCCACGAAGTGAATTCGACAGACTTAAAGGTCTCCGTGCCGGGAACCAAAGCCACAGCGAGCAAATCTCGCCGCTCAAGACTCTCGACGCCCAGTTTTCTTGGCCTGACCGCCTGCGACTTCCGCGTGTCCTTGATCATTTGAAAGCTCCTCGTGCTGGGGGATTGTGCCTCTGTAGATCATGGTGAAATCTCGGCAGTCTTCCTACAGGCAACCAGTGAAGGCTGCCATCCCAACCAATCGCTGTGGCACTGCAATCTTGAGGGCGAAATCAGTTCCAGCCTCGACCAAATCTTTGCGCAAAGAGAAGAGAGAAGTTGGTGTGACTGCACCGTTAATATCCCAGGACACTTCATGCCAATCCGGCAAACGACTGCCCTAACCATCACGAAGCACGGCTGTAATACGAAGCTGCGGTAGGCTTTTACTATAGCCGCTATTTTTACAAAAATCCACAGTCGGCAGATTATTCCCGGCAAAAACTTTAAGGACATACCCCAAGTGGGGCAAAACTCTTACACAATCGGTGCAATTTCGATATGCCGACAATGAATCGAATTTGCTGCCACACGGTCGTGGGGACCGAGCCAGACGTTAGCAACTGCCACGTGCCCCGTCCCCTAAGTGGTGATAACAAGAGTGGGGGGAGACTGGGAACGTCAATTATTTTCAGAGGACAAATGCCATGGAAGCGGAATTCAAGCCCCTGGCGCGCCGTGTCCTTCTTCAGGGCGGTTTGTTTGTTGACACGACTGCACGAAGAAGCGAGAAAATAACCATTGTTCAAACCTTGTGCGATGCCCATGAATTTGCGTCAGCGCATTTTGGCCGTCTATCGTGGGGAGGTTCCCGACGTCGTGCCCCATATGTTGGACCTCTCGCATTGGTTCTACCACAAGCACCGAATGCCATGGGATTTGAGCACGGCGTACGAGCAACCGGAACGCGAGTTGATCGCCTTCCACAAAGAAATCGGCGCTGGGTTCTATTTGCCCAACCTCGGCGCGTTCTACCGGGTGGAGTACGGGCCGGACGTGCAAGCAGAAGTAACGAAAATCGATTGCGACGGAGCAACCGAGATCGCCTGGCGGCTCCACACCCCGTTGGGTTCCATCGAGCGGCGACGTCGCTGGGAAGAGAGTTCTTATTCCTGGGCCATCACGCGTTGGGGAGTGCAAAGCGAACATGATCTGAAGGTATTGAGCTACGCGCTCGCTTCGCGCAAATATGCGCCGATGTGGGACCGGTATCAAGCATGGGTGGAGGAGGTGGGCGATATCGGCGTGGTTTATCTTTCCGCGGGCTATAGCGCAATGGGCCACCTGCTTCATTACTGGATGGGCATCACCGGGGTCGCCTATGCCATGGCCGATTTTCCCGCCACGCTCCGCGACGCGGTGGAGCAAATCAACGAGAACCATCTGGATCTGATCGATCTTTTGGCGCGGTCGCCGGCGGAAATCATCATCATGGGCGACAACTTCTCCAGCGACATCCAGCCGCCCAGGTTCTTTCGCGACTGGTCCGCGAATTACTACGCCGAGGCGATCCGGCGGCTGCACGCCGCGGGCAAATTCGTGGCCGTGCATATCGATGGCAGGCTTCAAGGGGCCATTCGCATGATCCGCGACGTGGGAGCGGACTGCGGCGACGCGATTACGCCCAAGCCCATGGGCGACCTTTCGCCCTTGGAATGCCGGGCCGAGGCCGGCCCGGATTTCATCCTGTCGGGCGGCGTTCCACCCGATCTCTGGCTTCCCCACGCGACCCGCAAGGACTTCGAGAAGGCAGTGCTCGACTGGCTCGATTTGAAACGATTCGGACCGCGATTCATCGCCGGCGCCGGTGACCAGGTGCCGCCTTACGCGGAAGAATCGCGAATCGAGATCATGCGCGACTTGGTGGAAACGCACGGCCGACTCTGAGCGGCTGCCCAGCCAGGACGGCTGGCTCTTGGGCGCTGCGCGCTCGGAGATAATCCTTCCTGCTCCGGCCGCGCCGCGCACGGCCGCGACCAGAAGCAAAAAGGCGATTTGCCCGGCGACCTTCTGTGCATTGCGGGGGCCTTGCAACCTTTGAAAACGCCGCTTGTTCCCCGGTGTTTGAAGGAGGCGGCGTCGCGGGAGTAAACGTGCACCGGACTCTCATCGCTGATCCACGAAATCATCCAGGAAAGGCATTCGTCGATCGAGTGGATGAACTGAAGGGACCGCCCGAAAAAATCGCCACGCGCAACTCTTGACAATCGCGCCGCTCGCGGCCATTCTGGGCTGCTAGCCACCTTTCAGCACGACCAGCGAGCAAGTTTTTGTGCGCCTGAAACTGATTGCCTGCGAAATCCTGTACCGCGAACTGTGCGCGGCCGTCGCGCGGAGCGTCAACCAGGTCGATCTGGAATTCCTGCCCAAGGGCTTGCACGATATTGGGCAATCGGGCATGAGCCGGCGGCTTCAGCAGGCGCTTAGCGAGGTCGATGCGACGGTTTATGATGCTGTCCTGTTTGGTTACGGTCTGTGCAACAACGGGCTGGTGGGCTTGACGGCCTCGTCGATCCCGTTGGTGATTCCTCGGGCCCATGATTGCATCACGCTTTTTTTGGGCAGCAAGGAGCGGTACCTCGACTATTTCCAGTCGCACCCTGGCGTTTATTTCAAGACCAGCGGCTGGATCGAGCGCGGCGAAAACACGCACCAACACAATCCCGATTCGATCGCCGCCAAGAGCGGCATGGTCCATTCCTACGAGGAGTTGGCGGCCAAGTACGGCGAAGACAACGCCAGGTTTCTTTACGAGCAGCTTTGCAACATGACGCGAAACTACAGCGGGATCGCGTATATCGAGACGGGCGTCGAGCCTGACGACCGCTTCGAGCGGCTGGCCCGGCAACAAGCGGCCGAAAAAGGCTGGAAGTACGAAAAGCTCGCCGGCGACATGTCCTTGCTTCAGGCCTTGGTCGACGGTCCGTGGGATGAAGACCGGTTTCTGGTCGTTCCGCCGGGCCATTGCGTGGCCGCCAGTTTCGACGAATCCATCATCAAGGCGAATCGAGCAGAACGCATAAACCAAGAGGCGTCTCCTCGCCAGGAGTTTTCCATGGGGGACGGCGCCCGGACAACGGTAGAAAACTGAGAGCCGACGGGTGACCGCTTCGTCAAAGAACGATTCGGGCAAAAACAAGGACTCGCAGAGGTTTTGCTGGATGAACGGCTACGAACGCGTGCTTGCGATGATCGAAGGGCGGCCGGTGGATCATCTGCCCAATATGCCCATCACGATGATGTTTGCCGCCGATCAGATCGGCCAACCTTACGGGCGTTATGCGTCCGACCATCGCGTTTTGGTGGAAGGCCAGTTGCGCACCGCGGAGGCGTTTGGCTTCGACTACGTTTCGAGCATCTCCGACCCGGCCCGCGAGGCCGCGGATTGCGGGGCGGTGATCCAGTATTTCGACGACCAACCGCCCGCCGTCGACGAAAACAACTCGCTGCTGGCCGACAAGACCACGCTTGCCCGGCTCAAATTGCCCGATCCCCTCGGCGGTGGAAGAATGCTCGACCGCGTCCGGGCCAATGCCATGTTCCGCGACAAGGTGGGCAAGCAGCTTGCGATCGAGGGTTGGATCGAGGGTCCCTGCGCCGAGGCGGCCGATCTTCGCGGCATCAACCGCTTGATGCTCGACTTTTACGACGATCCGATCTTCGTACGCGACTTGTTTGAATTCGTCTTGCAGATGGGCCTGAGTTTCGCCAAGGCCCAGGTCGAGGCGGGAGTGGACCTCATCGGCGTCGGCGACGCGGCCGCCTCGCTCGTCGGCCCGCAAATCTACGAGGAGTTCGTCTGGCCCTACGAAAAGCGGCTCGTCGACGGCCTGCACGCCATGGACACCCGCGTCCGCTTGCACATCTGCGGCAACACCAGCCGGATTCTCAAGGGCATGGGCGAGTTGGGCTGCGAGATCGTGGACCTCGATTTCATGGTTTCGATGGCCAAGGCCCGCGAGACGATGGGACCGAACCAGGTCCTCTTGGGCAACATCGACCCCGTCAAGGTCCTCCGTAACGGCGAGGCGGCATCGATCACGGCGGCGATCGCCCAATGCCACCGGGAGGCCGGTTCGCGTTACATTGTCGGCGCTGGTTGCGAAGTTCCCCGCGACACGCCTGCGGAAAATCTTCTTGCCCTGCGCGACTACGCCCGTTCGCACTCGTAGACCCTAGGTTTGCGTGGATACTGGCCAGCCGGTTTGGGTGTGCGTGGGCGGCCGGTCTTGTCGCCGGACAGGCCCGGCCTTGGCGGCGATCGTCTGCATGATCGGTAAAATCCCCATTTCCCGCCTGCCTGACCCAAACTCTCCCCACACCATCCGCTTCCCCATCCCAAAAACTTGGCCTAAACTTGACCGGTCAGGGGAGCGTCTAGAGGCAGCCCGATTCCCAGAAGTGGGGTATCGGCCCGGCTAGGCCGAAAAGGATCCGGTCGCGATGTTCAAACGTGTCGCCTGGTTTGCGTGTCTGGCGGTGGCGTTCGCGGCTTTGGGCTGGTGGCTTCGGCACCTCGGGGTTCCTTCGCTTTTGATGGAGCGTCCGCTCACCTCCGCCACAGGGTCGGCGGCAGGCGGAGGCCAAGGCCGAGCGCTCGGGGAGGCCGCGGCCGAGCGCGGTCCGGTCGCTTTGGGCCGACTCGAACCGGCCGGCAAAGTGATCGATGTCAGCGCCTTGCCTGGCGACCGGATCGAATCGCTCGCGGTCGAGGAAAATGCCGAAGTCCGCAAGAACGACCCCTTGGCGACGCTCGACAGCCGCTCGCTCCGCGAGTTGGAATGGCAGGCCTGGCGCAGCCAGCGACTGGAGGCCGAGTCGCGCCGGGCCGCCGAGGAGAAGCTGGCCGACGCGCGGGTCGCCGCGGCCGAGGCGGCTTTGAACCAGGCCAGCAATTACGAGTCGGACCTCCGCGTCGAGGAAAGCAAGGTCGCGGTACTGCGGCGGAACCTCGCCCTGGCGCAAGCGACGAAGCGACGACTCGAGGCCCTGGCGTCCACCGATCTGGTTTCGCCGCAGGAACGAGAGGAACAAGACCTGGCCGTGGCCAAGGCCGAGGCCGAACTGAAGGCCGCCGAATTAGCCCTGGAAAAAGGCCGCCGAGCCGGAAAGCTCGCCGTGGCCGCCGCCGAGGCGGACCTGGAAGCCGCCCTCGCCGCCAAGAGGCAGACGCTGAGCACGATCGCCGTGGAATCGCTCAAAAAGAGGGAGGAACTCGCCCACGCTCAATGGGACCGCGCCATCCTCCGTTCGCCGATCGACGGCACGGTCCTGAAGATCTTCCTCCGCCCTGGCGAGGCCGTGGGGCCCACTCCCGTCCTTCAGATCGCCGACCGACGCCAGATGGTCGCCATTGCCGAAGTCTACGAGGCCGACGTGAAACGGATTCAATTGGGCCGAGAAGCCAGGATTCGCAGCCGCGCGTTTCCCAGCCCTTATGATGAGACAGGCCTTCGCGGCACGGTTTCCCAAATCGGGAAGACGATTGCGCGGCCGGAATTGAAATCGCTCGATCCGCTCGCTCCGGCCGACCGCCACGTGATCGAGGTCCGCGTGAATCTTGATCCGGAGGGGAGCAAAGTCGCCGGCGAGTTCATCCACCTGCAAGTCGAGGTGCAGTTCGCCCCGACCGGACCATGAAGACGCCCTTGGCATGGTACAACCTGGCCCACCATAAGGTGCGGACGGTCGCGGCCGTGGCAGGGGTGATGTTCGCCGTGGTGCTGATTTTCCTTCAGCTCGGTTTCCGCGGCACCGCCGAAAAGACGGCATCGCTGGTTTACGAGGCATTGGAGTTCGACATCCTCATCCGTTCCAGCAAGACGGGACGGCTTTCCCAGTCGCGTCCCTTTCCGAGGCTTCGCTTGAATCAAGCGGCGTCGGCGCCGGGCGTGGAGGGCGTCAGTGGGGTGCTGCTGAACTATTTCCGCTGGCAATCCGCGCGGGGCGCGACGCGTCCGATCCTCGCCCTGGGCGTGTTTCCCGATTCGCCAACTTTTTCCAACGAGGAACTCCAAGCCAAACTCCGCCTCTTGACCTCGCCCAAGTTCCTGCTGATCGACCGCGCGTCGCGGGCCGAGTTCGATCCGGCCAACGGCAAGAGGTTCGGCGACGAAGACATCGGGACCGAGGCGGAACTGGATCGGCGGCGGGCGCGGATCGTCGGGCACTTCCGTCTCGGCACCACCTTCGACGCCGATGGCATGGTCGTGCTCAGTCAAGACGGATTCCGGCGCGTTCAACCCGGCTGGCCTTCGGGACACGTCAGTCTGGGCCTCGTCCGTCTGGCGCAAGGCGCCGATCCGGCTGCCGTCATCTCGGAACTTCGGCGGCGCTTCGCCGAGCAACAGGCCGTGGACGTGGACGTGTTCACCCGCGATGAGGTGATCCAGCGCGAACGTTGGGTGTGGCTGTGGCAGCAATCGATCGGGCTGATTTTCAACATGGGCGTGGCCGTCGCCCTGGTGGTGGGAAGCGTCATCGTGTACCAGGTCTTGTCGAGCGACGTGACCAACCACTTGCCGGAATACGCCACGCTGAAGGCGATGGGCTATTCCGACGGATTCCTATCGCGCGTCGTGCTCGCGCAGGCCGTGATTTTGGCCCTGCTGGGATTCGTGCCCGGCCTGGCCGCGGCCCAGGCCCTCTACTTTCTTACCGCCCGTGGAACCGGCCTTCCGCTGGATATGACGGCTGCCCGGGTGGTGGGCGTCTTGGGGTTGTCGTTGGTCATGTGCATTGTTTCCGGGTTGCTCGCCCTGCGCAAGCTCCGCGGCGCGGACCCGGCCGACTTGTATTAGAGGGCGCGATGCGAACTCCCCTGGCCTGGCACAATCTGACGCACAACCGGCGCCGTCTGGCGGTGGCGTTGGCGGGCGTGGGGTTCGCCGTGGTCTTGATGTTTACCCAGTTGGGATTCCGCAACGCCCTGTTCGACACCACCATCCAAATCCCCGAGAAGCTCAACGCCGACCTGATCCTAGCCAGCAAGGCCCACAAGGGGCTGGTGTCGTTCGAGCGTTTCGACCGCCAAAGGATTTATCAAGCGAGGGGGTGCCCGGGCGTCAAGGCCGTCTATCCGTTCTATTTGCAGTTCTACGGCGTCCTCTGGAAGGCCGGCGGCCAGGTCCTCCACCCGATCCGCCTGCTTGCCTTTTCCTTGTCCGATCCGGTGATCGCCATTCCCGAAATCGCCGACTACGCGCGGGCCTTGGAGGCCCCGGGCACGGCCTTGATGGACCGCCGCGGCAAGCCGTTGTACGGCATTCCTCGCGGCAACGATCCCGTGGCCGCCCAACCAGCCATCGAACTCAACCACCGCGCCCTGCGCCTTGTCGGCGAGTTCGCACTGGGCGCCGACTTCCTGGCCGACGGCAACTTGATCCTCAGCGACCGCAATTTCGCCCAGTTTCTTCCCGCCCGCGCACCGGGCAAAGACCCACTCAGCGTCGTGGACCTGGGCGTGGTCCAGGTTGCCGAAGGGGCCGACGTCGAGCAGGTCCGCGACGCGCTGGCGAACCGGCTTCCCGACGACGTCCGCGTCTACACGAAGCGAGAGTTCATTGACCGCGAGATTGCCTTCTGGAACGATAGCACGCCGATCGGATATGTCTTTTTTCTCGGTATGATGATCGGTTTTCTGGTGGGCGTGGTGGTGTGCTACCAGATCATCAGCGCCGACATCAGCGACCATATTCCCGAGTTCGCGACGCTTAAAGCCATGGGCTACCGCAACCGGTACTTCATGGGGTTTGTGCTCCAGGAGGCGTTCTTGCTGTCGATCTTGAGTTTCCTCCCCGGCCTGTTGGTGAGTTGGGCAATCTACGCCCTCGTGGCCGAGGGGACCGGCTTGCTCATGGCGCTCACCGTGCCGCGGGCCGCGGGGATTTTCGCCTTGACCGCCGCGATGTGTTTGTGTTCGGGCCTGTTGGCCATGAGAAAAGTCCTGGCCGCCGACCCGGCCGATTTGTTCTAGCCTGGAAGCGAGTCCTTGCTGAACCCCTCAGGAACGTAGAGAATCGCCATGGCAGACCAAGCCCCTCTCCTCGCCAGCCGACGCGAATCACCCGGACCGGATCATCCCAACGGCGGATACGCGATCCGGATTGCGAACCTCCAGCACTATTTCGGCCAAGGGGCGCTGCGCAATCAGGTCCTGTTCGACAACAACCTCGAGGTCGCGCCGGGCGAGATCGTCATCATGACCGGGCCGTCGGGCGGGGGGAAGACCACGCTGTTGACCATCATCGGCACGCTCCGCACCGTCCAGGAAGGGACCGTCGAGGTGTTGGGCCATCGGCTTGACGGGGCCTCGCCCCAGGAGTTGATCGCCGTCCGCCGCAAGATTGGATTCATCTTCCAGCACCATAACCTCTTCGCCTCCCTCACGGCGTTTCAAAACACGCGCATGGCCCTCGAACTGTTCGACTTCAACGCCGCCGAGATGAAGTCCCGGATCACCGAGATCTTGACCCGATTGGGACTGGGGCACCGCATTCACTACAAGCCCGGCGCGCTCTCCGGCGGACAAAAGCAGCGCGTGGCCATTGCCCGGGGATTGGTCCACGGGCCGCAACTCATCCTGGCCGACGAGCCGACGGCCGCGCTGGACGAGAAGTCGGGCCGCGAGGTGGTCACGCTGTTCCAGGAACTCGCGCGCCATCGCCGCGCCACGATCGTCATGGTCACCCACGACAACCGCATCCTCGACGTGGCCGACCGGATCATCACCATGGTCCAGGGGCGGATCAAGTCGAACGTCGTGGTGCGGGAATCGTCGTTGGTCTGCGAGTTCCTCCTGCAATGCCCGGTCTTCACGCGCCTCACCCCGCGCACGCTCACCGAGGTCGCCGACCAGATGGTGCTCGAGAAATATCGACCCGGCGACGTGATCGTGCGCCAGGGCGACCCGGGCGACAAGTTCTACGTGATCCGCGGCGGTTCGGTCGAGGTGATCGTCGAAGACGCCGGCCAACGTCGGACGGTCGCGACCTTGAACCGCGGCGATTTTTTCGGCGAGGCTGCCCTGCTGACCGGCGCCCCGCGCAATGCCACGGTCGTCGCCAAGGAGGAACTCGAAGTGTATTCCCTTGGCAAGGAACAGTTCCAGGCCGTCCTTCGCGCCAGCGCTTCGTTCGAGGAAGAAATCCGCAAGGCCCTGTTCGAGCGGCAATGACTATTCAAGCCTCTCCGATAACCACCGTTTTTCCCCTTGCGAGGGCGGGGTCGGGGGCGAGGGCGGATGGAATCGCAGCGCACCGTTTGGGGGCTTAATTCGCAACATGCCCGCGCCGTGCGCGCATGTCAAGTAGTACCGCGGTTCAGCCTCAGACCAACTTCAAACTGTCGGGTAGCGCACAACGAGTGTGCAAAACTTGACTCAAACGCGCAAACTTCGGGACTGTCAGTAACCTAACCTTTCGGGGGCGCTTACGCGGTTGACCAGGGGAACGCCGCGTCAGGCCGTCGTGGCACAGGCCGGGGCGGGCATCCGGCTTTCGGCAAGCCGCGTGTCCAAGGCGAGCGTCATGGTGACGCTCCAGCGGCCTTCGGCGTCGGCAACGACGTGCCAGTGCGGGATCACGCACACCGCTTGATGGACCAGCTCGAAGCCGGCTTCGGATTGACTGACGGTGGCGACCGGGTAAGTCCAAAAGTGCGTGGGCTTCGAGAGCTTCAGCCCGACGTCGATCCCCAACCACTCGTCGACCAGCCCAAGACCGTAAGCGTCGGTCAGGTTGAGTTGCGTGCCCAGTTGGCCGAGGCGTTGCTGCTTGAGATCGTGGAAGTAGCGATCGTCGGCGCCGGCAGGCAGGCCGGCGAAGTTGAACTCCACGCCGAAATGCAACGCCCGGTCGCGCGGCAAGCCTTCGAGCAGATAGGCGATCTCCAGCACCGCGCTTCCGGCATTGAGCGTCACGCCCTTGGTGATCCGCACCGGCTGACCGGCGGCCATTCCCTCGCGGACCAAGAGGACCTGGATGCGATTGGGGTTGCGGCGGACGCGGGCCTCATAGACCCCGGCGAGGAAGTCGCCCTGCTCGACGGCCTGGCCGCGGGCGAGCTGTTCGAGCGAGACGTCGAGGTCGAAGAAGTGGTCCAACAGGCTCTTGCGCAAGTGCTGGTCGTATTGCAACTGGCGGTCCAGGCCTTCCTGTTTAAAGACGACGCGGTCGTGGATGCTCGCCACGTGCCCCTGGCCGACGTTCGCCCCGGCGGCCACCTTGGCATGATAGGCCTCCGGCCGCCGCGCGAGCGTCGCCAACAAATTGTGGCGGATGGCGCGGCAATCCAGTTCGTACATCTGGCCGCCGGCCGCGGGCGCCAAGAGGGTCAGGAGCCTGTCGTTGGCGAGCTGCACTTCCTGGCGGGCGTCGAAATTGAAATCGTCGATCTTGGCCTCGACCCATTCTCCCGGCGGCCGCGTGGCCTGGTCGAGCAGATTGTCCGCGGCGATCAGGTGGTGGTAGACCGCGTTGCGAAGGTGCGGAAGATAGATGCCGCCAAATGCCCCATGCCAATAGCTGCAATTGCACTGCGCCCGATACAGTTCCGCGCGGGCCTGGTCGATCAGCTCGCCGTCGTGGCCCGAATCCTCCGCCGCCGACAGCCGCCGACTGACGCTCATCATCCGCGCATACATCTCGTTCGACTCAGGATATTTCACCTTGAAATTGCGCCAATAGCCGCCGCGCACGAACTGCCGCAGGACCGGCCAGCGCGGGTCGTGCTGCATGTCGTGGGTGATCCGTTCGTATTGCTCCTGTTGTCGAACCGGAAGCGCCCACTCCGTCATTTCCCGGTAGCTGCTGTCCGGCAGATACACCTTGCCGACTGGCGGCGTCTGGTCGGCGGCCTCGGCCAGCGTGCTCAACTGAATCCAATCGCGATGGGCGAGCAAGGCGTCGAAAAACCGTTCCAGCCAGCGGTCGGTGTAAACGTGTTTCTTGGTCTCGGGCCAGGTGCCGAACTTTTCGCCGTCGTCGCCGAACACCGCCACGGCGTTGGGATGGTCCTGGGCCATGCGGTCCAGATACTGAATGGTCTCGTGCGGATCGGCAAAGGGGATGGTGTAACGAAGTCGCTCGCTGCCGGGAAAGACCGTCAGCACGCGGCCTTCGTCCTCGGTGAGATATCCACCGTAGAGTTCCGCCTCGGTCAATCCGGCATTCTTGAAATGGAAGTCATCCAGGACGGTGTATTCAATGCCCGCATCCACCAGATCGCGCGTGAAAGCCTGCTCCCAAACCCGTTCAGGGACCCAGAGGCCGCGGACGGTCGCCCCGAGGCGGCTCTCCAACCAATGCGTGTAACTGCGGATTTGCCCCACCCGATCGCGCGAGGGAATCATCGCCAGGATCGGTTCATAGAAAGCCCCCCCGATGATCTCCACCCGACCCCGGGCCACCAATTCAGCCAACCGATCGAGATAGTCAGAATGAGTTGCATCCAGCCACTCCATCAAGGGGCCGCTTATATGGAGCGAGATGCGAATCGCCTCGTAACGAGAAAACACGTCGAGAAACGGCAGATAGCTGTCCTGATAGGCTTGCTCGAAGACGTGTTCGAAATTACCGACCGGTTGGTGGTTGTGGAGAACGATTGCAAAGCGGATATTCTTGGCCATGGAGGTCGATGCTAGAGTCTAAAAGGGTGCTTGCTGGGTCAAAAGCCTTTGAGGGCGTCGCCGACTCCTCAACATTTGGGCTGATTGGTCTGGTGTAATGGACCAGGCGATTGGGTTTTCCTGATCGGACCATCAGGCACTCCGGTTGCCGTTTTCCTCCGTGGAAGCCATTACTTTATCGGCAGTCACGCCCCAATTTATCCAGTCCACCTGTACGGAAAACTCTTGGGCCGAGCAATCCGTTTTGTCAAGCGGTCGCCCGCATCATGAGGGCTTTTCGCGGCGCCCAATTGGCCCGATCCATCTCTTGCGCGAGCTCTCTTGAGCTACTGGCCTAGACCGTGACGCGCGCCCCCACGATCGTAGAGCTTTTCTTCGATCAGTCAAGCTTGGCCACGCGTTCGGGAAGTGCCCTACGAATCAATCATAACGCTTCCGGCCAAAGTGTCGAATGGGGCGAGAAGAGATTGCTCGTTTCAGAGACTTTGCGAGTCTGCCATTGGAAAAATGAGGAATCTGGGTAGACCTTCACCCCGCGAACTCTCGGAGTTCGGTGAAGCATGGAACAGACACTGATGCCGCAAGCACTCGTCGACCGGCTAAGTTGCGGCCAACCGTGCTCGGGCGATGGTCTGCTGGTAGAGGGCTTCGTAGAGCCGCGCGCTGCGGGCCCAAGACCAATCCTGGGCCATGCCGGTCGCGATCAGTCGCGACCAGATATCCGGGCAGTGGTAGGCATCCACAGCGCGCGAGAGGGCTTCGCCCAGGGCGGCTGCGCTGGCTTCCACAAAACTGAACCCGTTGGCCGTGCCGTCAGCCAGCGTGGAGGGCGTCGTGTCCACGACCGTGTCGGCCAACCCACCGGTCCGACGCACCACGGGAACCGTGCCGTAACGGAGACTGTACATCTGGTTCAGGCCGCATGGCTCGTAACGGCTGGGCATCAGGAAGATATCGGCCGCCGCTTCGATCCGGTGCGCCAGCGGGTCGGAGAATTCGAGCCGCACGGCCACTTGGTTGGGGAAACGGCGGGCCAGTTCGGCGAACCGTTCGTGGTACTTGGGTTCCCCCTTTCCTAAGATCACCCATTGGAAATCCCTTTGCCCCGCCCATTCGGACATCACGGTGGCAATCAGATCGAACCCTTTTTGATCATCCAGTCGGCCGATACTCGCGATCAGCGGCAGTTCCGGTTTCTCCGGCAACCCCAACTCCCGTTGCAACGCGGCCTTGCAGATCGCCTTGCCTTGGGCGGCTGTCTCGGCCGAGTAGTGGGCGGGCAAGTACTTATCGGTGTTGGGCTCCCAGACGCGGACGTCGATTCCGTTGAGGATGCCACTGAGCACTTCTCGCCGATGTTGGAGCACGCCTTCCAGTCCCCGACCAAACTCGGGCGTCTGAATCTCCTCGGCGTAGCGAGGACTGACTGTGTTCAGGGCATCGGCGAACACGATCCCCGTTTTCAGCAGGTTCAAATGGCCGTAGAACTCCATCTGCCGCCAATTGAAGTACTTCCAGTCCAAGCCTGTCAGCAGCATGTCCCAGTGCCAGAAGGTGCCTTGGTAGCCGATGTTGTGGATCGTCAGCAACGTCGTGATCCGCTGATAACGGGGAAGCGACCGATATTCAATGTTCAGATAGGCGGGCACCAAGCCCGTCTGCCAATCGTGGACGTGGAGAACGTCCACGTCCAGTTGCAGCAGACGAACCGCCTCCAGGACTGCGCGACAGAAAAATACGAATCGCTCGCAATTGTCAGGATAATCCTCCCCATCCTGACGGTATAGTTCCGCCCTATCGTAGTAATCGTCTTGCTGGACCAGGAAGACGGGCACGTTGCTGTCTGGCAAGTGGCTCCGCAACAGGCGACCGGAAACGGTCTTGCTGCCGATAGGAACGATGAACTCGATGCCCAGAGGTTCGATAGGGAGGCCGCAATAGCGGGTCTGGCGGTAGGCGGGGAGCATGACCGCCGTCTCATGCCCTCGTCTGGCCAATTCGACCGGCAGCGCGCCGCAGACGTCGGCCAAACCGCCGGTCTTGGCAAACGGCGACGCTTCGCTAGTGGCCATCAAAATCTTCACGCGCAACGCCCCCCATCCGGGAAAAACAAAATTCGATCTCAGGGCCTGGCGCGGGCCGCATCCGCAACCCGAAAAGACCGCCGTCCGTGGGGTGACAAAACGACGTTCTTGCCCCAGGATGGCAATCGCAAACAGCATCCGGCAAGAGAACGCCAGGAAACGCTTCACCTAAAGTATAGCAAACCGATTCCCGGTGTCTTGTCCTGTTTCGAGCGAATCGTGTTCAAGGGCTGTCGGCGGGTGGTTTGCCCGGTGGTTTTGAAGCGTTTGCTCGGGCAAAATGGCTTGCGCAATTGGGACTTCGGACGCTTCGTCAACAAGACACAAGACATGCGTCGCGCATCCTCCGACCTCCCTGGGCAGTGGCCCAACGGACCTCGCGGCCGATGATCCATTGCGGCTTGCGCCCGCCCTTGGTTTCGCGACGAATGCTCGCTTCTGGGCCATCGTCAGCGAGGATCGCGACGAGATGCCGTCTCTCGAGGGCGAATGGTTCCCCTGGTGCTTCGGTGGCGACAGCAACACGGCCAGCAGTTCCAGGGGACGGCGCGTCAAGTCTCTTCGATGAGCCGCGTCAGCCGGGCCACTTGCACGCGCACGGCTTCGAGGTCGGGGTTGAGTTTCAAGGCTCGGCGGAAGCTCTCCAACGCGGCGATGGGGTTGCCGCCTTCGAGGTAGGCCTGGCCCAAGCCCGCCGCCGCGGCAAAATGATAGGGATTGATCTCCAAGGCCTGCTGGCAATCGTGAATGGCCTCGTCGTAATGTTTCAGCGAGAAGTGGGCGATCGCCCGCTGGTTCCACGCCTCGGCCATCCATGCCGCTTCACGGAGCAACTGGCTGGCGCGGCGGATTGCCGCGTGGAAGCGTTGGGAGGCGTTGAGGCGAATGATGACTCCTAGGGTGCGGCGCTGCCGGGCGTCGCCGACGCGGGTCCAGACCTTGCGGATGCCGTGCTCGGCGATCGTGCGGACAAGCCGGTCTTCGTCTTGCAGGGCCTTGCCCAGCGTGGCGTTCACCTCGTAGTCGCCCAAAAATCCCAGGGCGAGCACGGCCGCGCGGCGGATTCGGGCCGAATCGTGTTCGGCTAGCCGTTGCAACGTCCCCTGCGTGTACACGCGAGAAACCTCGCGGATAAACGCCGCCGCGTCCTGGCCTTCCAAGTACCGGTCGTAGGCTTGGGACAGAAAAGGGCGAGTAGAGGGATCGTCAGACACCAGAGTCGCTCCCAAACCACCGTAAGGGTCATAGTCCTTCGGCGAAAACCGCCAACACGAAGAATGCGAGGTCCCGCTCCAATCTGCCCGGGCAATTCCCCTTTTCGCGGAAAGCGGGGCATCTCGGCCTTCCTAGCCCCTGACCCGTCACTTTTTCCAAAGAAACACAAACCGTCGGCCTTATTTTCAAGGCCGTGTATCAACTTTGATTGTAACCTTCCGCCCCGTCGCAACCAAGCAAAAACTCACAGTGCCGGGGTTTTCACTTTCCCTTGCGCGGAAATTGGGAGAGAATGAATCAGCAGCGACTTGGCGTATTCCAGACCGGCATTCCAGTAGAAAGCCTTTCTGAACGCCTTGTTCAGTTCAGGGGAAAACGCAAGGCGCTGCTGGACGCGAGCGAGGGTTTCCTTACGTGTTGGCGAAACGATCGGTATCCCAATCACTTGCGACGATTCGTTGGGCGCTGGTCGCGTGCTGGATCGTCGCCTCTGGCGAGGGGGGCTTCGCTGGGGCGAGGCCCGACATGGGGTGGGCGACGGGCGAGGCGCTTCAGGCCCGCCTCGATGCCGTGATCCCCAAGGTCTTTTGGTCGGGCGCCCCTTTGCGATTGGTGGTTCGAAGTCTCTCCACGACCCAGCGAATCGCCATTGTGATCGATCGCCGAGTGGACCCCGAACAGCCCGTCGATTTGTCGCTCGACGACGTCACCGTGCGGACGTTGCTGGAAAAGATCGCCGAGCCGCGGGAACTGGGATGGACGCGGATCGGTTCCGTGATCTACCTCGGACCCGCCGAAACCGCCGCGATCCTGCGGACTTTGTCCGCGCTTCGGCAGGAGGACGTGGCCAAGCTCCCCGCCGGCGCGGCGGCGGCCTTTCGACGCAGCGAGCCGCTTGCCTGGGACGACTTCGCCACGCCCCGTGAGTTGTTGAGCCAGCTTGCCCAGTCCGCCAGCATCGCGATCGAGAGTCTTGACCGCGTGCCGCACGACCTTTGGTCGGCGGCCGATCTTCCTGCGTTGCCTTGGGTGGATCGGGTGACGCTCCTCGCCGTGCAATATGATCTGACGTTCCGCATCGGAACCGACGGCCGTTCCGTCGAACTGACGCCGCTGCCCGACAATATCGCCCTGGTGCGTCGCTATCCCGGCGGGCGAGATCCCCAGCGGCTGGCCGATCAGTGGGCCGAGCTGGTTCCGGATAGCCAGTTGAAGGT
>Ga0209101_1000333_pt1 | contig 39645 bp, 23 predicted proteins | sample ConPoolayeCmetaG_FD_185481 | JGI IMG/M metagenome (GOLD analysis project Ga0209101, IMG submission 185481) | Hot spring microbial mat communities from California, USA to study Microbial Dark Matter (Phase II) - Cone Pool mat layer C metaG... ...
CAATACGTTGCGTCGCCGATTTCTTGCATAAGCACCGGCAGGCCGCTGGAATAGGTAACCATCAGTTTCATGGCGTCGGCGGCCACCTTCAGACCCACGCTCTGAAAGGCTTTGGAGAAAAAATCGCTTACCTCTTCGTCGGTCAAGCGTTCGATCTCGGCCACACAGAAGATGCGCATTAGCGATGGTTGCAAGCGCGACAAGCTATCGCGCCGCTCGGGCAATCCGCAAAGAACCATCAACAGTGGAAGCCGGATAGGGTGGGTTGCTACGTAGTCGACCACGCTCTTGTACCAGTTGGCAAACTCGGGCTGATCGGCAAGACCGTTGAGGTCGTCGAGAATGATCAGCAGACCGCTCTTGTCTTCTTCGAGTTTCTTGACTACTTCAGCCAGGGCATCGGGAAAACTCCGCACGAGTTGTTGCAATTTATCGTCTGGTGGGGCAAAGGTCACCGATATGTTGAACAGCCCCACCTGTCGGATAAAACCACCAAAAAGAGCCTGCAACTTGGAAAACCAGGATTGGGTACAACTGTGCTTGAGCAACTGGTCGAAAACCCGGCGGACAAGCTCGTCCAGGACGGTGACCCCGCCAAGAAATACGTGAATGCCCAGCATGTTAAGCTCTTTAGAGCACAATTCTCTGAGGAACTGTGCCAGCGAGCTTTTGCCCATGCCGCGCTCGGCGCACAAGAACACGCTTTCCACCCGTCCCGAACATGCCTGGCGAGCGTAGCGGAAAACCTCCTCGATCTGCGCTTGTCTGCCGACGAACAGTTCCACAGGCACCGGTTCGCCTGGGGTGAAAGGGCTGTTGGGCTTCTCGGCCAGGCTGGCCAGCGAGCTGTTGCGCGCGCGAGTGGGCACGTTGCTATTCCTCCGGCACCGGTTCGATCGTCGCGTACATCGACCCTTTGCAGCCCTCGATCAGGTCGTCTTTGCCGTAAGCGAGGATCTGATCGCGCTTCAGCTCGGCATGTTCCCGGGTGGTGGTAAGAACGACACACCGTCCGGTGGTATCTACTTCTTTGGCCAACTGGTAGCCTTTCTCCGGTGGATAGCCGAACAGCTCGGCCAGCATGACGATGACATAGGCGTAGGTATGATCGTCGTCATCCCACAGCACCACGTTATAGCGCGGTTGACGTTTGGGGCGCGTCTGCGACTGTTCTTCCGTGGTGCAGACCGTCTCTTCCAATGGCTCAGCAACTGTCGGTGCAGGTTGTTGCGACATAAGAACACCCGTACCAGACTGCGAACCTCGTGCAAGTTATCCCTGCTGCGGCGGCACGGATAGTCGAAGCGCCGTCAAGCGATTATATTGTATGCCACGTGTCATGGCATTGGTAGCGGCTGGCAGCCGGCGATGCTTTGCCCGTGCCTGTATGGTAGCGTGCCGCGTTGTTCCTGCGGCGGGCTGCCGAGCGGCAACCGCCGGAAGGCGATTTCTGACAGATTGAACGAGACGCTCATGTTGCAGCTTGACCAATACCTTCAATCGCAGGCCCAGCGGTTTGAACAAGAGCTTTGCGAGTTCTTGCGGATTCCCAGCATCAGCGCCGATCCGCAACACCAGGCCGACATGCAACGCGCCGCCGCCTGGGTGGCCGAGCAGTTTGCCAGGCTCGGTTTTACCAGCGAGGTTATTCCCACCGGGCGCCATCCGCTGGTCTTCGCCCAGTCCCCCGAGCTTCCCGGCGCCGCGACCGTGCTGGTGTACGGCCATTACGATGTTCAGCCGGTCGAGCCGCTGGAGCAGTGGCTTTCGCCACCGTTCGAGCCGACCCGGCGCGACGGCAACCTCTACGCCCGCGGCGCAACCGACGACAAAGGTCAGATGCTCACTCACATCAAAAGTGCAGAGGCCTGGCTGCGGGTGCGTGGGCAGTTGCCGATCAATCTGAAGTACATCATCGAGGGCGAAGAGGAAGTCGGCAGCGTCAGTCTGGAGCAGTACCTGGAAGCTCACGCCGACCGGCTGGCCTGCGATTGCGTGGTCATCAGCGACGGCGCGCAGTTCGCACCCGGCGTGCCGGCGATAACCTATGGGCTGCGCGGCATCGCCTACTACGAATTGCGCATCACGGGGCCGAAACGCGATTTGCACTCGGGTTCCTTCGGCGGCACAGTGACAAATCCGGCCAATGCGCTGGTGCGCATCCTGGCTGCGCTGGTGGACGATCGCGGCCGGGTGCAGCTTCCCGGCTTCTACGACGACGTGATCCCGCTTTCGCCCCGCGAGCGCCAGCAACTGGCAGCCTTGCCCTTCGACGAGAAACAGTATCTGGCTCAGGTGGGCGTGGAGGCTAGCACCGGCGAGGAGGGCTATAGCCTGCTGGAGCGCCGCTGGGCCAGGCCAACTTACGACATCAACGGACTGTGGAGCGGCTACCAAGGCGAGGGCGCCAAGACTATCTTGCCGGCTACGGCCGGGGCCAAGTTCAGCTTCCGGCTGGTGCCGAATCAGGACCCGGCCAAAGTAACCGCGGCGCTGAAGCAGCGCATCGCCGAGCTTTGTCCGCCAGGCGTGCGGTGGGAGCTGTTGGACCTGCACGGGTCGCCCGGCGTGCTCGTCCCCTTGGACAGCCCCTACGTAGAAGCCGCCGCCAGGGCCATCGAGCGCGCCTTTGGCCGTCGGCCGGTGTACACCCGCGAAGGCGGGTCGATCCCGGTAGTAGGAAAGTTTCACCAGTTGCTAAAGTGCCCCGTGCTACTGTTGGGCTGGGGACGCGACGACGACAACACGCACAGCCCGAACGAGAAGTTCTCGCTGGAGGATTTTCACCGGGGCATCCGGGCCAGTGTGTGGCTGTGGGAGGAAATAGCTTGTTTGAACAGTTAGCCACTTGTCGCAGAACCTATGCGCGTTTTGCGCGCATGTTCAAGTGCGACTTGGAGGGCCACGCTTTGTCGTGGCCGTGTTGGCAGTGCTGGCGGACGCGACCGCAGCGCGTCGCTGCAACACCGCCGTTTGGCTGCGGCCGCAGGCCGCGTTAAGCTGTGGCTGCGGCGAAGATCGTCGGCCGCTCTGTCCCGACGCACCTTGGCCTTTGCCCCGTAGTAGTTGCAAACCCTGGATGGCCTGTCATGCTTGACCGCAAGTTCATAGTCGACAACCCCGAATTGGTAGCACAAAACTGCCGCAATCGCGGCGTACAGATAGACATCGACGGCTTCGTGGCCCTGGAAACCGAGCGCAAGAGCAAGCAGCGCGAACTGGAAGAGCTGAACCACCGGGCCAACGAGCTGTCCAAGGCCATCGCCAAGGCGAAAGACCCCACCGAGCGGGAGGCGCTGAAGGAGTCCGGCCGCCAATTGCGCGAGCAGACGCTGATTGTCAAATCGCGGCTCGATACCCTACAGGCGCAATTGGATGCGATGCAGCGAATGATTCCTAATCTATCGCACCCGGCAGCGCCGGTCGGCGGGCCGGAAGCCAGCCGCGAAGTGCGGCGCGGGCGCACGCCCATCCGACAGTTCGACTTCCCACCGCTCGATCACGTCCAGTTGGCCGAAAAGCTGGATTTGATCGACTTCGAGGCAGGCGCGCGGGTGGCCGGCCACGGCTTCTACTTCCTCAAGAACGAGGCGGTGTTGCTCGAACTGGCTTTGCAGCAGTATGCTGTGCAGTTCCTGACGCGAGAGGGTTTCACTGCCGTCAGCACCCCGGACCTGGCGCGCAACGCAGTGCTCGAGGGCATCGGGTTCATCCCCCGGGGACCTGAAACGCAAATCTACAGCATAGAGAACACCGATCTGAGCCTGGTAGCAACGGCCGAAATCACCCTGGGCGGGATGCTGGCCGATCAGACCGTCGATGCCGAACAACTGCCCATCAAACTGTGCGGCATCAGCCATTGTTTTCGCACCGAGGCGGGCGCTCACGGCCGGGCCACCCGAGGGCTATTCCGCGTTCACCAGTTCACCAAAGTCGAAATGTTCGCCTTCACCCTGCCGGAGCAAAGCGACCCGATGCTCGAGCACTTCTGCGACTTGGAGTGTCGGTTATTTGACGGGCTGGGGATTCCGTATCGGGTGATAGATACCGCCACCGGAGACCTGGGCGGACCGGCCTACCGCAAGTTCGATCTGGAGGCCTGGATGCCCGGGCGCAACGAGTTCGGCGAAGTCACCAGCACCAGCAACTGCACCGATTACCAGGCCCGACGCTTGAACATCCGTTACCGCGTCAAAGGGCAGCGCGGCACGCGACTGGTCCATACGCTCAATGGCACGGCCATTGCAATCAGCCGGACCTTGATCGCCATCCTGGAAAACTACCAGCAGGCCGACGGTTCGGTGATCGTGCCCGAGGCGCTGCGCCCGTGGATGGCAATCGACCGCATCGGCGGCCAGCGGAACAGCGGCGCCCGGAGCAGCGGCGCGGGAATCCATTGACATCCCCAGCACGCGGCAGCACCAGGCAGTGCCCAAATCGTTATATCGCCAGGTGGCTGCCTTTCTCGTGTAAGCAAGTCGCTGCCGTTCTGGAAGATCAATACGGCAGTCTGTATCGGCCACTGTTGCCTACAGAAGGCATTGTGTGGTTTGCACAGTCGGCGGCGACAAAACCTTGCTCTGAAGCGCTACGGCGCTGCCCGGGCCAACCACGATCACGTTTCCGACCGACCCGTCTCGACCAGCGTGCGGATGGCTGCCTGAATGGCCCGAGGCAACTTGGGCCACGCTTCGATGACGCGGGCCAGCACGGGGTCGATTTCCCGGCATCCGGCCGATGAAATGGGCGGCTTTGCCGTTCGCGGCTGGGAATTGACCGCACCGCTGGCATGTGGAGCTAACCCAGGGCGATGTGCCGCAGCAGTAGGCTCGGCAGCCAAATGTGCTGGCGTGCCGTCGTTGCTTGTCTGTTCAGGCTGATGCGCTGGCGGCTGTATAAGTTCGACCAATTGGGGTGCAACGCAACGCAGCGATACATCGGCCGGCTTCGCGGCGGTCTGCGCCTCCACGGTTGCCAGGCTCTCCAGCGCTGCGCCGATGGCCCAATGCTCGTCGTCTTCTCCGATCGTCGCTTGCCAGGAGACCTTCGAGACTGCGCCAGCGGCCGAACGGCCCGCACGCAGCGCGCTGCCGAACAGCCTTGGCCCTTCGGCTTTGCCGTGACTAAAGAGCCGGCAAGGCCCGGCGGCGCCCGCCTGCGGCGCTCGGCCGTGCGCTGGCGGAGCGGATACGTTGCTCAGCAACTCGTCCAGTTCGGCACGGTTGTGCCGGCCAGCAGCGATGGGCATAACATCTCCCTTAAATGCCCCCCGGCTGAATGCATTCGGTACAGTTGCGGCCCGCGGCTCATGCAGCGTCGGAGGCGGCGCGGACATCCGACCAGGTTCGCTTGTACTGGAGCGCTTCGAGCAGCTCGGCCAGCGTAAGGGTCTTCTTTTCCAGCTCCAGCGGGATTTCCATTCCCGGGTCGCACACCAGATCGACCGTTCCGTCTTCGCCGATCAGATGGTCGAACTCGCGCAGCAAGCCGTCTTGCACCGCTTGTCGGACCAGGTGTCCGCGGGTGGCGGATACTTCGTGTGCTCGATCGCCGAGGCTGTCGGCGGCACGTTTGGCAAGCGCCGGCAGATACTCGCTGGGAATCTCGACAATTTTTGGCACATACACCTTTACTTGCATCGGTTTGACTCCTGAAGCAAAGCAATTGCTCGCCCCACACTGCGGCGGTATGCGAATAGACCTGCGACCGCTCGGGACGGACGCGCTCGCGCTTGTCAAACGTATCGGCAGTCTGGTTGTACGGGTTTGCCTTGTTTTTTCGGATTTTCGCGGCGTATCGTGCAGAGCGCATCCCCAGTCGATTCCAGCCACAGAAACTGAGCAGCATGGGCAATTTAGGAGAGGCCGGGAAAGCCCGCCAAAATCCCCTTTTGCGCAATCCGCGCAAGCAACATATAACCCCAACTCGTGCTATTCATCGCAGATTCTTGAGCCTGTCAAAGGTCCTCGACCGATGGGGTATTTGGGCAGTGACTTACGGCACGACTTGCGCGCATTTTCGGCTCATTTTTTCGACTTTCAATTGATGCAGGGCCGCGGGCCGTCGTGGTCGTCTGCCCAAGTGATTTCGCACGCGAGCAAAGTGCGTCAGTGCAAGAATGTCGTTAGGTTGGGGCGCAAAGCCGCTGCCATGTTCCGTATGACCTAACCTGCCTTTTCTAAAAAGCCGATAAAACTAGTCACGGTTGCACAAAGCTGCGCGCGGCGGGAAGGACTAGCCAACGGCGGCCTAAAGGACTCGCCCACAGACGAAGATCTGCTACGCACCTACCGGGCAATGTCAGGCGTGGTCAATGTACCCCACTTCGATACGGCAAAATAACGCGGGTTGAACGGGCGCTACGACAGATACCACCAACCACCGGGGGCTGCCAAGTGCGCCTGTATATCGAGGATATCTGCCGCAGTTTTCGCGGGTGGGCAATCATTTTGGCCACGATGTTGGCGGGAGGCTGCGCGCAGCGCTGGACGCTTTGTAACGACGCCGCCTTGTCGGCTGCGCTGTACCGCCGCCAGCAGATTGTCGCCACTGTGGCTCAGGGGCTGTCAGCAGCTCATACTGCTCATACTGCGCCCGAGTGCCGCTTCGACCGCTCAAACCCCGGCATGGCTGTGGCTGAAACCTACCCCGGCCCGCAAAGTCCGCAGCTTCCGATTCCGGCCGACGCCCCGTACACGGGTACAGCGCCTCCGATGGGGTGGGGTGGGCCGGAAATCGACTTAGGTTTCGGGGAGTTTACCGCTGCGGCGATTGCTGCGGCAAGCAGCGATTGGGCCGGCCCATTGCGATTGCCCGTTGCCCCTCAAGCGCAATTGGCCGACGAGACCACGTCAGACCTGGTCCTTCAGTCACATCCGCAAACCGATTCCCTACTGCGGCATTCGCAAACTGCTGGGCTGGCGACACCATCTGGTCCGGCAGGCGCCGACGTCTGGATGCCGCCAGTCGGACAAGGCAGCGAACATTCTACCCAGGAGCTTCCCAGTCCGCCCGAGCGTGTGCAACACCGGCTCAGAGTGTTGCTGGCGCAAGCCCGACGCGACATTCGGGCCGATCACCTCGGTTACTATTCCTGGCCTACGTTGCGTGACTTGGGTCTGGGGGTGATCGTCGTCGCGCCGCTGGCCAACACTTCGCTGGATGGGGATTTCCGCGACTGGTATCAGCAACGCGTGCGCACCCGGGGCACCGACGACCTGGCAACCTTCTGGAAGACCTTCGGCGAGGGGCAGATATTCATCCCCTCGTTTGCCGTACTGGCCGTGGTGGGCAACTGCTGCCCGCAGCGCCCGCTGATGGCCGCCGCAGGCGACTACAGCGGCCAGGTCACCAGGGCGTATCTGGTCGGTGCGCCGCCGATGCTACTGATGCAATTCGTGCTGGGCGCCGGTCGGCCGGACGAACACAGCGTCGGTTCGCAGTGGCGCCCGTTCCAGGACAAAAACGGCGTCAGCGGCCATGCCTTCATGGGCAGTGTGCCGTTTATCACCGCAGCGCAGTGCGTCGACTCGCCGCTGCTGAAAGGCACGTTCTATGTGCTTTCGACTTTTCCCGCCTGGTCGCGAATCAACGACGACGCACACTATCTGTCGCAAGCCATGCTTGGCTGGTGGATGGGCTATCTGGCGTGCCGGGCGGTCAACCAACCGCCCAGTTCACAGCCGCCCCCGCCTATGGCCGGCGCACGGTGGAAACTGCTGCCGTTGGTCACGCCCGAAATGACTGGGCTGGGCATCACATTGCGCCGCTGAGCAGGGCCGGGCCGTCCAGATCGCCCAGTAGGCGTCAATCGGAAATCACAGTTGCGAAAACTGCCAGTCGGGCAAATCCACAGTGCGCGGTAAAGCGCGCGTACCATAGCGATCTGGTAGCCGAACAATCTAGACTTTCCGGCCTCCAAGACTTTCCGGCCTCCAAAGAGCTGAACGGCCCCCGCGGTAATGTCGCAGTGCATTTTCGATAGGATTTAGTTCAGCCCCGTGGAGCTTGTGCGCCTTTTGCGCATGTTATTCGAGTGATCTGTGGCGCCGGGCCATGTCGTCTGTGCCTATGGGTTGCTGATTTGTGGCAATTGCCCAGAACATACCGGGCGCGACCGCAGCAAGCCACCCTTTATTACCTCATTTTGCTCCTTAGGATGCTGTGTTTGGTTGCCGTCTGGGTCTGCTCTGGGTATATCTTGGGGCGAATTGGAACTTTTCTACGATAAATAGCGTCTTAATGCCAGGTTGGCTGCGGTCCCAGGGGGCTATTGGAATGTACCGAGGTCCCCCGGCGAAGTGGCAGCAGACCATTTTAGACCGGCGTAACAGTCCGCCCGTCTGAAGTAAAGGAAGCCATATTATGGTCCTAACTTTCAATGGCCAAATAACTTACTGCAATCTGAAAGCATTGCATTCGCTTGAGTGCTGATAGAGCATCATAAGTGCCTTTGCTGACAGGGGTTGTGTCGAAATTACTTCATTCGGCTGAACTGTTACCTACTGGCTTGAAACTGGCATTTGAACTTCCCGGGCATAAAAAGGTGTGGTGAGCAGTTTTGCCCGCTTGTTTGCATAGCTTGAGCATCTATCAGTGAAGCTTGACGATCCATCGGAGGACGAAGCTGTGGAGAGCTTATCCATGTTACGCTGTCTGGCGGTTGCGCTTGCGTTGCTGGGAACATTCGTGGGAGCCGTCGGCGGGGCAGAAAGCACGCCCGAGCAAGCCGTGCGCGAAAAGCTCCGTAAAACATTTCATGAAGGCAACTTCCGCGATGCCTACGAGGGCTTTCGGGCCTTGGCGCTGGACCCAAAGTGCGATCCCCGGTTGGTAGGCGAAGACCTGCGCTGGGCCACCGATTGCCTCCAGCGGCTCAATCGCGTCAACGAGATCGACGAGTTGCGCGAGGCGGTCATTGCCGTTCACAAGGACAACTGGCGGTTGCTGTGGGCGGCGGCTCGAAACTACATGGACGTTGACCATCACGGCTTCATGATCGCCGGAAAGTTCGAGCGCGGCCCGCACCGGGGAGGCGGCAAAGCGGTCAACGCCATGGAGCGCGATCGCGTCCGCGCGCTTCAGTTGCTGGTACAGGCGCTGCCCAAGGCCAGGCAAGATGACAACCGTGCCGAGGCCGGTGCTTTTCTACTGTATCTGGCCGAAGTATTGCTGAACAACCGCGGTTACAGCGAGGCCTGGCGGCTGCAATATCTGACCGATCTGAGTGTTCTTCCCGACTACGAAGAGGGCTGGGGCTACTACCGCGAAGTTACCGGAGCGCCGGTCGATGCCGATGGCAATCCGGTGTTCCACCACACCCCCAAGAGCTTCGAGGATGCCAAGACCGACGGCGAGCGTTGGCGGTGGTGCCTGGAGCAGGTCGTGGAGATGAACCCCGGCATGCTCAATCAGGTGCGTTTGCACTTCGCACAGTTCCTGCTAAGCCAGTTCGGCGTGGAGACTATGGCCCACTTCGGCTGGCGCTTCGGCCAGGTGGGCGAAGAAAGCCAGGACGAAAGCGGCACGTACGCCCTGCATACGCTGGGCGAAGATGAGACGATTGCCCGGCTGGCAACCGGAGTAAAACGCTTCAAGCTGCCCGATGAGTTCAACTACATCCGCGTGTTGCAAAAGATCGTCGAGGGGCCGAAGACAGGTTATGCGACGGAAGCACTGGAACAGCTTGCCCAGATCTTCGAGAACCGCCGGCAGTATCCCAAGGCGGCTGAACACTGGCGGCGGCTGCTGAAAGACTTTCCCGGCGCGCAACAGCACCGGCGCAATCATTGGCAGCAGCGGCTGGACCAGATCGTGGGCAACTGGGGCCGGTTCGAGAACGTGCAGGTGGCCCCGGCCGGCAAAGGGGCAACGGTGGAGTTCCGGTTCCGCAACGGGCAGGAAGTGGAGTTTACGGCTCACGAAATCAATTACAAGAAACTGCTGGACGACGTCAAAGAGTATCTGAAATCCAATCCCAAGCAGTTGCAGTGGGAGAAGATCAACATTGGCGACATAGGGTACCGGCTGGTGCAGCGCAACGAGGAGCAGTACCGCGGCCAGCAAGTCGCTCAGTGGAAGATGTTGCTGCGGCCGCGAGCCAATCACTTCGACAAACGGGTGACGGTGACCACCCCGCTTCAGAAGCCCGGCGCGTATCTGCTGACGGCCAAGATGGTCGGCGGCAACACCAGCTTCATCGTGCTGTGGGTTTCCGATACGGTAATTGCCCGCAAACCGCTGGAAGGCAAAAAGCTTTACTACGTGGCCGATGCCGTCAGCGGCAAGCCTGTGCCCAAGGCCAATGTGGAGTTCTTCGGCTGGAAGCAGATATATCACGACAAACCGCCGCGGCACGAGGTCGTCACCCGCCAGTTCGCCGAGTTCACCGACGCCGATGGTCAACTGGTCCTCGGCCCCGACCGGCTTGGCTCCGACTACCAGTGGCTGATCATTGCCCGGACCGACGACGGGCGCTTTGCACACCTGGGCTTCACCGGCGCATGGTACTCGCAGCGGCACGACGCCGAATACAAGGCCCTGAAAGTCTTTCCGATTACCGATCGGCCAGTCTATCGGCCTGAGCAAACGGTCAAATACAAGTTCTGGGTCCGCCATGCGCAATACGATCAGGAAGACACCTCGCCCACAGCGGGCCAGACGTTCTTCGTCGAAATCCACAATCCCAAAGGCGAGAAGATCGAAAGCAAGGAGTTCACCGCCGACCAGTGGGGCGGCTTCGAAGGCGAGCTGAAACTGCCGGCCGATGCCACTCTAGGCGTTTACCAGATGATCGTTTACGGTCAGGCCGGTCTGGGCGAAATACGCGACGCTGTTCCTATGCCAATCCTGCCGGAACCCGTACCGCGGGGACCGATGCCGCGGGGAGCGGTACCACAGGGAAAGGTTATCCGCGAAGGGGCGGAGTCGGTAATGGTTGCCCCAGCGGTCGCCCCGGGTGCAGAACCGGGAGCGGCGCCGGCCGCGCCAGGCGAAGCGCCGGTCGCAGACTCCGCCGCAGCCCCGGGCGGTCCGGGCAAAGTGGGAAAGATTCTCGAAGGCATCAAGCGGATCATTATCCCGCCGAATTACCAACCGCTCGGCGGTGGGCACTTCCGCGTCGAGGAATACAAGAAGCCAGAGTTCGAGGTCACAATCGACGCACCCGCCGAGCCGGTCATGCTCGGCGAGAGGGTCGAAGCGGTCATCAAGGCCAAGTACTACTTTGGAGCGCCGGTTACCAACGCCAAGGTCAAATACAAAGTCCTCCGCACCAGCCACACCGAGCGCTGGTATCCGGTCTGTCCGTGGGACTGGTTCTACGGGCCGGGCTACTGGTGGTTTGCGTATGACTATTGGTGGTATCCGGGTTTCAAGGACTGGGGTTGCCCCAGGCCAATCCCCTTCTGGTGGCCGCGGGTCCAGATGCCGCCGGAGCTGGTGGCCGAGCACGAGGCGATGATCGGTCCGGACGGCACGCTGAAAGTCCAGATCGACACCGCTGTGGCCAAGGCCATCCACCCCAATGTCGACCACAGCTACCAGATCACCGCCGAGGTGGTCGATCAATCGCGGCGGACGATCGTCGGTCAGGGCAACGTGCTGGTGGCACGCAAACCGTTTACCGTTTACGGCTGGGTGGATCGCGGCTACTATCGGGTCGGCGATACCATCGCGGCCCACTTTTCCGCCCGCCGGCTGGACGGCAAACCGGTGCAAGGCAAAGGCACGCTCCAGCTTCTGAAGATCAGCTACCCGAACCTCAAAGGCCGTCCTAAAGAAACGCCGGTGCAAACCTGGCAACTGGACACCAACGAAGAAGGCTTCGCCGCCCAGCAGATCAAGGCCTCGCAGGCCGGCCAGTACCGGCTGTCGTACAAGCTGACCGACGGCAAGGGGCATACGATCGAGGGCGGCTACGTGTTTACCATCATCGGCGAGGGTTTCGACAGCGCCCAGTTCCGCTTCAACAGCCTAGAGCTGGTGCCGGATAAGCGCGAATATGCTCCCGGCGACAAACTGAGGCTGCAAATCAACACCGACCGCGCGGGGGGCACGGTGCTGCTGTTTGTGCGTCCGACCAACGGCGTCTATCTGCCGCCGCAAGTGTTGCGGCTGGAGGGCAAGAGCACTGTGCAGGAAATCGCCGTGGTCAAGCGCGACATGCCCAACTTCTTCGTCGAAGCGATGACCATCGCCGACGGCAAACTGCACACCGAGGTGCGCGAAATCGTCGTCCCGCCCGAAAAACGCATCCTCAACGTAGAGATCGAGCCATCGGCCCAAGCCTACAAGCCGGGCCAGAAGGCCAAGGTGAAGCTGAAACTTTCCGAACTGAACGGCGAAGCCTTCGCCGGCTCGGCAGTGGTCAGCATCTACGATAAGGCCGTGGAGTACATCTCCGGCGGCAGCAACGTGCCGGAAATCAAAGAGTTCTTCTGGAAATGGCGGCGGCACCATCATCCGCACACCGAACACAACTTGGCGTGGTGGTTCGGCAATCTGGTGCGGCCAAAAGATGTGCCGATGTCCAATCTGGGCATCTTCGGCCAGACGGTGGCCGAGGAAATGGACGAAATGATGGAGGTTGCCGATCAGGGTAGTATGCCCATGGGCCGTGCCGCTTTCAAGGGCGGAAGGGGCATGGAAACTGCCGCTCGTACTGTGATGCGGGTGCCTGAAGGTATGGCCGCTCCTGCTGCCGCTATGGCCCCGGGAGCGCCGATGCCCGAAGCGGATATGGCCGCCGGTGCGGATGATAAATCGGCTGGCATCGGCGGCCAGCCAGGCGCGCCGGCGCTGGTCGAACCGACCGTCCGCACCCAGTTCGCCGACACTGCCTTTTGGAAAGCAGCGATCAACACGGCCAAGGACGGCACCGCCGAAATCGAGCTGGACATGCCCGAGAACCTCACCACCTGGCGCATCAAGGTGTGGGGAATGGGGCACGGCACTAAGGTCGGGCAGGGCCAGACCGACGTAGTTACCCGCAAAGACCTGATCGTCCGTCTGCAAGCCCCGCGGTTCTTCGTGCAAAAGGACGAGGTAGTGCTCTCGGCCAACGTACACAACTACCTGAAGAGCAAGAAGGCCGTCGAGGTGGTGCTGGAACTGGGCGGCGGTACGCTCCAGGCGCTCGATAAGCTGTCGCAGAAGGTGGAAATCGAGCCAGGCGGCGAGAAACGCGTCGACTGGCGAGTGCGCGTGCTGGAAGAAGGCCAGGCCGTGGTGCGCATGAAGGCCCTGACCGACGAAGAGTCGGACGCCATGGAAATGAAGTTCCCCTGCTATGTGCACGGGATGCTGAAGATGGACTGCTACTCGGGCGTCATTCGCCCCGAGCAGCAAAGCGGCAAGTTCACCGTGACCGTGCCGGCCGAGCGGCGGCCGAAACAATCGCGGCTGGAAGTGCGCTACTCGCCGACGATCGCCGGGGCGATGGTCGACGCCCTGCCCTATCTGGTCGATTATCCCTACGGCTGTACCGAGCAGACGCTCAATCGGTTCCTGCCCACGGTGATCACGCAGAAGGTTCTGCTGGACATGGGCTTGAACCTGGAGGAAATCCGCAAGAAGCAGGCCAATCTGAATCCGCAAGAACTGGGCGACGACACCGAGCGTGCCAAGCAGTGGCGGCGCTACGACCGCAACCCGGTGTTCGACGAAGATGAAGTTCGCAAGATGGTCCGCGAAGGCGTCCAGCGGCTTACCGAGATGCAGTGTGCCGACGGCGGCTGGGGCTGGTTCTCCGGCTGGGGCGAGCGCTCCAGTCCGCACACCACGGCGTTGGTGGTTCACGGGCTGCAAATCGCCCGCCAGTGCGACGTGGCCCTGGTGCCCGGCATGTTGGAGCGCGGCATCCAATGGCTGAAGAATTATCAGGACGAGCAGGTAACGCTGCTCAAGAACGCAGCCATCAAGGACAAGCCGCCGCACCTGCGCTGGAAGCCGCACGCCGACAACCTGGATGCCTTCGTGTACATGGTGCTGGTCGACGAAGGCGTCCGCAATCCCGAAATGCACGAGTTCCTCTACCGCGACCGGCTGCAACTGGCGGTGTACTGCATGGCCATGTACGGGCTGTCGTGCCACAAGCTGGGCGACAAAGAGAAGCTGGACATGATCCTGCGGAACATCAACCAGTACGTGCAACAGGACGACGAGAACCAGACCGCCTGGCTGAACCTGCCCGGCGGCTACTGGTGGTGCTGGTACGGCAGCGAATACGAGGCCCACGCCTACTACCTGAAGCTGCTTGCCCGCACCGATCCCAAAGGCGAGCTGGCCTCGCGGCTTGTCAAGTACCTGCTGAACAATCGCAAGCACGCCACGTACTGGAACAGTACGCGCGATACGGCCCTGTGCGTGGAGGCCTTCGCCGACTACCTGAGAGGCAGCGGCGAGCACAAGCCCGAAATGACCGTGGAAGTCTATTACAACGGACAGCTCCAAAAGGCCGTGGAAATCACGCCCAAGAACCTGTTTGCATTCGATAACAAGTTCGTACTGGAAGGCGAAGCAGTCGCCCCGGGCAAGCACCAGATCGAGCTGCGCCGCAAAGGCGCCGGCCCGCTGTACTACAACGGCTACATGACCAACTTCACGCTGGAGGACTTTATCACCAAGGCCGGCCTGGAGATCAAGGTCGAGCGGAAGTACTACCGGCTGAAGCGGGTGGACAAGACCATCAAGGCGGCCGGTTCGCGCGGGCAAGTCGTCGACCAGAAGGTGGAAAAGTACGAGCGGGAAGAGATTCCCAATCTGGCCACCCTGAAAAGCGGCGATCTGTGCGAAATCGAACTGGAAATCCAGAGCAAGAATGACTACGAATACCTGGTCTTCGAGGACCCCAAGCCCGCCGGCTTCGAGCCTGTCGATCTGCGCAGCGGATACACCGGCAACGAGCTGGGGGCGTATATGGAGTTCCGCGACAACCGGGTAGTGATGTTCGTCCGCACCCTGGCCCGGGGTAAACACAGCATAAGCTACCGAATGCGGGCCGAGATACCAGGCCAGTTCTCGGCGCTGCCCACGCGAGCATGGGCAATGTACGCACCCGAGTTGCGCGCCAATTCCGACGAGATCAAGCTGAAGATCGAAGATTAGCAGCGGCCTGCTGATCTTGAAGCTGTGCCCGGCCAACGGCCCAGCCCACGCGCTGGGGGCCACTCCTGGGGCGTCCGGCAGTGCAGATTGACTGCCAGTGCTGCCTTGTCGAGTAATGCGAATCGGGTGGCACTGCTGGCTGAACAAAAACGGCAGATCGGCTTGCGTGTATTGCTGGCGGGTGGGAATAATATAAGCTGAAAAGGCCAAACAGTAGTGCGTATCGGCGGTTTGGCAGGCAAGTTTTGTTGCCAGCGGTTGCTTGCCGAGGCATCGGTATGCGATCTGTCGTTTGCCCGTAGCCACGACCCGGCCACCCCCGGAACATTGCAAGAGGACTGCCTGTGCCAGATCAATTCGATCCCTATTCCCAGTGGCTCGGCATTGTCGAGCCGCAGCGGCCTGTAAGCTACTATGTTTTGCTGGGCATTGCGCCATCGGAGAGCGACCCGCAGAGGATTGCCCAGGCGGCCGACATGCAGGCGGCTCGAGTGCGGCGGATTCGGCCCGGCCCCTACTTGGCGCAGTGGAGCGCCTTGTTGGATGAAATCGCTGCCGCGAAAGCCTGTTTGAAAAATCCCCAGTCGCGAGCAGCTTACGACGCCGCGCTGGCGCGCCAAGTTTCAGTACCGCAACCGGTTGCAGCACAATCGGCCACGGCCGGTGCAGTCGCCGGGCCGCATGGACCGTCCGGGCAGGCCGCTCAGCCGCCGACTGCCGCAACTACCGCGGCCCAGCCGCAATTGCAACTGCCCGCTGAGCAAGCGTACCAACCGCCAGTGCAATATCAGCCGGGAACGGCGTGGCCCTCTGCCAGCGGGACGCAGCAGTCTGCCGTGGCATCACATCATAGTGCCCTCCCGACGCAACCGTATGGCATGCAGACTCCGGTGCCGAATACCCCCTTCTTGCAGCCTGCCGGAATGACGGACGGTACGGTGCCGCCCAGCAGCAGTCTGCCGGGGCAATCCGTCGCCGATGCGCCCCTTTGGCAACAGTTTACCGAAGAGGCCGGTCAAGTTCGCGTACCATTTCCCGTCGGATACACGCAGGCGCCTGTGTATGTCACAACGCCCCAGCCTACACCGCCACCTTGTGTGGCGCCTTTTCCTGGGCACGCGGTTCAGATGTCTGCCGGCGCGGCTGCCGGAGGGTTGGGTACGGGTCAGACGGCAGGCGTTGGCCTCTACACTGATTCGGCTGCGCCGGCAAATCAACCGGCCGAAATGGCAGCCGACCTCAGTGCCGCTGGCCCAGGTGCTATCGGACGGTCAGGGCAGTCCCCGCCGCGGGGAAGCGGGTTGCGGGTGGTCGCCGGTGTGTTGCTGGTGATCCTGATCGGGCTGCTCTGCGCAACGGCGTATGAGCTGCTCAAGCGAAACGGTTTGCTCATCGCCAGTGGCACGCACAGCGAAACGCAAAGCACCGCCGCCAACGGTGAGGATAACCCAAAGGATGCCAATGCCCAAGCTAGCTCGGCTCAGGCCGAACAGTTGCCGGGTGACCAAGCGAGCCTTGGTAAATCGCCGCAGGGCAGCGGTCAGTCAAACCAGGGCCGCAATGGTAGGCCCGAAGGAATACCGGGCCAGGCAAACACCAACGGCAACGTCGCGGCTGTCGATCCGCAAAATCCGCTAAAACCAACAGCGCAACGGCCCACCGGTAACAACGGCAAATCTCCGGCCGGCGGCAACGGTAGCGCCAAACCTTCGGCCGCCGACAACCCGCCGCAAGCGCAATCGCAGCCTGAAGACTCGCAGAAGCGGGCAGCGTTTCTGGACGCTCTGGAAAAGTCGAAATTGGCCATGCAGGACCGCGACCTGGCAGCCGCCCGCACGCATCTGAAAACGGCTGCCAGCAACGCCCAGAGCGATGCCGACCGCGAGCGTCTGGTGCGCGTGGAAACCATCCTGGTCAACCTGGAAGAGTTCTGGAACGCACTGCGCGAGGCGGTCGCCAGGCTGCCGGCGCCCGGGGAATTGAAAGTCCGCGATACTTACGTGGCTGTGGTCGATAATAGCCGTCATGGGATCATCGTCCGTGCGGCGGGCCGAAATCTCTCGTATCGCATCGAAGAAATGCCCACCACGCTGATCTTGGCCATCGTCGAACACAGCTTCCAGAAGACCCCCGATGCCAAGGTGCTGCTGGGCACTTTTCTGGCCATAGAGCCGGGGGCCGACCGCGCAGCGGCGCGCCGACTGCTCCAGGAGGCCGCCAGCAGCGGACGCAACGTCGAACCGATCCTCAAAGAACTCGATTTGCCCACAGCAACCAGCGGGGCGGCTGCGCCGGGAGTAATGGACGGTTCGCGCGATCTGGCCGGTCGGCTAGAGTCGGTGGTTCAGCGGGCTAGATCAGCCAAGTCCTCGGCCGAGCACCGCGATGTAGCCGTCGCCGCCCTGGCTTTGCTCGAACAGGCGGTGAAGGAAAAGAAGCTCGCCGAAGCAAGGCAACTGGCCGAACTGGCGCTGACCGCTGCCCGCGCGTCGAACAATCCCACCCTAATGCGCCAGGCGGCGGCCGCCAAACAAAGCCTCGGCAGCGTCTCGGACCGGTAGATGTTGTGGCCGCGCATCAGAGCAGTGAATTCTTGATCGGTCGTTATAGCAGTAAATATTGTGATCGCATGAAGCTGGCTGCCGCCCTGCTGTAGGAAGCCGTCAAGCGATCAGCCAACGGCCATGCTATTGTAGTTCGTCCAGTCCCAGGCTGCGCAAATAGGCGAGTCTTTGTTGTTTGCTGCCTAGACGGCGAGTGATTTCGCGCCAGCTTGCCATGGTCTGCGCCATAGCTTCCAAGGAGGCCACTTCGCCGCGGACTGCCTTGTGGATGGCCTGATCCAGCGCACCCAGGTATTCCGTCCGACCCGGAATACGCAGGCCGTCAACCCATTGCTGGCGCATCAGGGCCGTCTTGACCGTGGCGGCATATTGGGCGGCCTGGTGCGGTGAAACACCCCGCTCGACCCAAAGCTGGGGTGCTTGAAGATGGCCATGGCGGAAAAGCGTGGTGTAAGGGCTGACGGCGCAGATTTGCGCGCTGTTGGCCTCGTCTGAAAGCCACAACAGTAGCCGGTAAGCCGCTTCGGGCTGAGGGCTGGCGGCCGACACCACACCCACCCGCCCCGCAACCGAAAGCAACGGTATATGCGTGTCTTCGTCTTCGGCCCGTGCCATCCAGCGGTTGGAGCCAACGTCGAATACTTCGGGCGAGCCGGGCAGTTCAACAAACCCCACAGCGATTTTCTGGGCCTCTGCAAACTGCACGGCGATTTTCTGGGCCGCATCGGGCTGTGTGGTTTGATCGGGCGCGGCGGCTGCCCCGGGCGAAGGCGCCGACACAGCGTGGCTTGCCGTAGCATGGGCGGCCGTGGGCCAACTGATGGCCATCGCGCACTGGCCCTGCCAAAAAGCTGCTCGCACTGCCGCCGGGTCCATTTCCAGCGTGTTGTGGGAAGCAGTCTTTGTGGCCGCGACTAGTTCTTCCAGGGCGCGAATCCACGGTTGCCGACCGATAAGCGGTTCCATCATCTCGATGTCGAAAAGGGTCGAGAAGTTGTTGCGGTGCTTGATGTACGGCGCTGCCCGGGCCAACAGCATCAAACCCGCCCACCCGGGGGCCAGCGGCTCCAGTGTGCCCGACCACGGCTGGTCCTCCGACGGCGCAACATCGCCCAGGTTTTTGCGGTCGGCAAAGAACCCGGCCAGTTGCTGATACTCCGCCCAGGTCCGCGGCGGTTTGCGGCCGAACTTCTCCAGCAGATCGGCCCGGTAGTAACAGACCAGTACCGGCGAACCGAAAGGCACAGCGTAGATCTGCTCTCCCCAGGCAACTTCGCGGATGCGCAGCAGGTCGAACACGCCTGCCCAGTGCCCGGACGACTGCGAAAGCCACTGCTTCGATAGCGGCAGTATCTTCTTCTCGGCAGCCAGCGTGCCGATGTGCGCCGCAGCGCAGATGACTGCATCGGCCTGGAACTGTTCCAACTGGCCGAGCTTGTCGCTAGTAGCTTCCTGAACTGTCAGCTCTCCGCCGGTATGGGTGCGCCACTGGCCGGCCGCACGTCGGATGGCCGCGGCAATCTGCGGATCATCCACCACGAGCACGGACAACTTCGGGGCCTGTTGCTGGGCTTGATCCTCCGCGGCGTCCGGCTTTTTTCTGCCGCAACCAACTTGAGTAATAGCCAACGCAGCGCACAACGTGCCGATCAATAGCAACAGACGAAGCCGACTGGGCGAAAAGCTTGCCATAGAAGGTTATTGACCCGACAAACATCTGGTTGAAAGATGGATGGTACGCGAACCATCTCGCCTGGGCCGGCCCGCCGGCCCCAGGTCAACTGCTCACTTTATGCTGCTGTGCCGGATTGCGTCAATGCGCCAGTTGTGTAAAGCGCGCAAAAAATCGTCGTTGGAAATACACTGGTGTCTGATCCGACCTCTAAGCAGTCATTTTGGGTAGTGCAGATGACCGCGGTCGGCCGCGGCGCGGTGGCTACCGTGTTGGCCGATGGTCCAGGGGCACTAGCTGCCGTAGGGCGACATTTTGTGCCCAAAGGCAGAATTCCACTGGCCGAGTGTCCTGCGGATCGGCCGCTTTTTGGCCGCTTTGGGCCTGCCGGCGAAGAAGTAGTTGTTCACCGCCAGGACGCGGACAAAGTGCTGCTGCACTGCCACGGGGGCTGGGCCGCCGTTTCGATGGTTATCGAGTTGCTCTGCAGCGAGGGCGGCAAGGCAATTGCCTGGCAACAGTGGGTCCGGCAGCAGCACAGCGGCTTGCACCAGTATCAACAGTGGCAAGCCGAAGCGCACATCGCCCTGGCCAACGCCCGCACCGAACGCACGGCCGCAATCCTTTTGGACCAGATGTGCGGTGCGCTGGCGCGCGAGTTGGCCGAAGTGCAAGAGCTGATCGACAGCGGCCAGCGGGCGTCGGCAGCCAAAAGGCTTGCCATGCTGGCGCAACGCTACCGGATAGGGGCTCATCTGGTTCAGCCGTGGCGAGTGGTACTGGCCGGTGGAGTCAACGCGGGAAAAAGCAGCCTGCTGAACGCACTTGCCGGTTACGCGCGCGCGATAGTTCACCCCATGCCGGGCGCTACACGCGATACGCTGACTGCCGCTACCGCCTTCGACGGCTGGCCGATGGAGCTGTGCGACACTGCCGGGCTGAGGGAGACGGAAGACCCTATCGAGAGGATCGGCGTGACGCGGGCCTGGCAGACCATAGCAGATTCCGACCTGGTGGTGTGGGTTTTCGATCTGAGCACTTGTTGGTCTGAGCAACACAAGTCGATAATCGCCTCGATGTCCGATCTGGACGAGCAGTTGCGCAGCAGGGTTGCCCCGCTACTGCCGCCGACCCATCTTAAGCAGCCGAGCACGGGTACCAGTGCCGGCCATCCAGCCGAAGCCAAGCCACTGCTGCTGGTTTACAACAAGTCCGATTTGCCGCAGTCATTCCGGCCGCCGCAGGGCGGCGCGCTCACCTGCGCCGTCAGTGGCGCCGGTGTGGCAGAACTTGCCGAAGCGATAGTTGCTGCGCTGGTGCGCGATCCTCCGCCGCCGGGGGCCGGCGTGCCGATTACCCCGCAGCAGAAAGCGCACATCGAGCAGTTGCTTGGTAGCCTGGGATGTTTACAGTAAGTTAGTCGGGTTAAGCGGAGGAAATCGCCGTAGCGGAAAGTCGCTTTGCACAGAAAGCTCGGGCGAAACCAGCTACTTGCTGCGGCTGCGGAAGGTTGTTTGCTGTGCTCCCTCTCGACTTGCTGGGGCATGTCTGTCTATACTGGACAGATGAAAGGATGGAACGCCATGAGCCACGATCAAACCCGATCGCGACCTTCGCTTACAAGCCAGATAGACGTGACCGCCGGCGCACCGGCGGCTTACCCACATGGTGCACGGCCAATCGAATTAGAACTGGTGCGCTTGCTGCGCGACCTGCTGGCCGCCACCGACCGGCAGAATGAGCTGCTCGAAGAGCTGGTCAATCAACTGGGTGCGGCCCAGAAGCAACGAGCCAACGAGCTTGTGCAATGGAAGCAGGCCAATCCGCGGCTGGCCCGAAATTGCCGCGCAGCGGCCGAAGCGCTGGGCAAGATACACACCGAGTTTCTGGAAAGCATGACCAAGGAGATTACGGAGAACTGGGAAACGCTGATGGACGGCGAGTTCATGCTTACCGAGTTCGTGGACCGTTACGGCCCGCGACTGGCCCATCTGAACGGCTTGCTCCAGGTGCTGGTGCAACTCAGCGCATCGCCCAACCCGACCAATACCTCCAACTCGCCTTGATCACATCAGGCCGCGCGCTGTTCCTCGGGCCATTTGTGGCCGCTGTGCGCGCGATTGCCATGTTGGCCTTCTAATCACCGCATAGCCAGCCGCTGCTATGCATGCGGCTGGTTTCGCTGGGGCAGGAAAGCTTCTGTCGGCTGGCTTGGACGACTGCCGGGATGCTGCGCTGCTGTGTTCGTCGGCCGATGGTTAGCGCCGCTGGGGCTGTATTGGTGTACAATTGCCTGTAAGTTCCAGCAGACGGAGTGTTACTACGGTGACGTTCAGCAAGAAGACTCTCTGGTCGGTACTGTGGTGCGGCCTTGCAACACTCGGGGCTTGTCTGTGTGGCGGCTGCGGCCCCACGCCCGAACGCACCGACATCCGCTTCTCGCAGCGCGAAGGTTATCGCTGGAAAGCTCAGGTGCCCGGCGAGGGAAAGTCCTCGCCAGTGGTCTGGGACAATTACATTCTGCTGACCTCGGCAATCGACGATCCGCAGCAGTTGGCGCAGTCCGACGATGGCAACAGCGACATGCTTTTGCTGGTCGTGCTGTGTTACGACCGTCGCGACGGAAGCCTGCTGTGGCAGTCGCCGGCCGGCCGCGCCCAGGGACGCACTCATGCCAAAAACGGTTACGCTTCGGCCAGCGTGGCGACCGATGGGCAGCGCATTTACGCCTTTTTCGGGGCTACCGGACTGTTCTGCTTCGATTTTTCCGGCAAGCTTTTGTGGCGTGCAGACCTGGGGCCGATCGATCACCAGTGGGGAACCGCCGCCAGTCCGATCCTCTTCCAAAACACCGTCATTCAAGTGTGCGATTATCAGGGAGACTCTTACATTGCGGCCTTCGACAAGCAGACCGGCCAGTTGGTCTGGAAGACCCCGCGGCCTAGCAAAGACGGCTGGAGCACACCGGCGATCGTCCATTTCGAGCTTGACGGCCAGCCCCGCGTGGAACTGGTCGTCAACGGCACTACCGCCCAAGCGGACGGCTACGGCCTGGTGATCGGTTACGATCCGCACGACGGCCGCGAGCTGTGGCGCGTGCGCGGCACGACTACCTTCGTCACTCCCACGCCGCTGGTACACAACGGGCTGGTGTACTGCATGAGCGGCCGCAATGGCAAGATACTGTGCATCCGGCCGGGCGGTTCTGGCGATGTTACCGACACCCACGTGGTGTGGCAGCAACCTCGCGGCGGGCCATACATACCCACGGGCACTATCGACGACGGCCGTCTGTACGTGCTGGCCGACCGCGGCGAACTAACCTGCTACGACGCCCAGACCGGTCAGGTGATCTTCACTGGTCGGCTGCCCGGCCCATATACCGCTAGTCTGGTCGCCGCCGGGGGAAGAATCTATGCGGTCAACGAGCTTGGCACGGTCTCGGTGCTGGCCAGCGATGTCACCTTTCGGCTGCTGGCCCAGAACCGGCTGCACACGGGTTGCTGGGCCACTCCGGCCGTGGTGGATGGCGATTTGATCCTGCGAACGGAAGACGCCTTATACTGCATCCCGTGGGAACCCGACGGCGCCCCCCTGCCCGGCCAGACCAACATCCGCCAAGGCCCTGCACAGCCGCCCAAGTTAGTTGCCAGCAGCGCAAAACCGGCGCCTGCGCTGGATGCGCAGGGCCGGGCGGGTGCGCCCGATGCGCAGGGTCGGCCGCCTGTGCCCGATGCGCAGGGTCAATCGTGGCCCGTCTTTCGCGGCGACGCACACGCAAGCGGCGTCGCACGCGGCAAACTTCCCGACAAACTGGAGCAGCTTTGGACCTTTACGGCCGACAAGGGTGGGCTGGAGGCCACGCCGATCATCGCCGAAGGCAAGGTGTTCGTGGGCGATACCGACTCGAAGTTCTACGCCGTGGCGCTGGCCGACGGCAAGAAACTTTGGGAGTTCACTGCGCCCAGCGGATTCCTGGCCGCGGCAGGCTATCGCCAAGGACGGGTGTTCGTCGGCGACATCGACGGCAATTTCTACTGTCTGGAGGCCAACACCGGCAAACAATTGTGGAAGTTCCAGGCGGAAGCCGAAATCGACTCGGGGCCAAACTTCTACAAAAATCGCGTGATTTTCGGCTCGCAGGACAACTATCTATACTGCCTCGACTGCGATAGCGGCCAACTGGTCTGGAAATACGAGACCAGCAATCAAATCCGCTGCTCGCCCACCATAACAGGCAGCCATGCCCTAGTGGCGGGCTGCGACGGCCACCTGCACTTGGTCGATCTGGAAACCGGCCGCAGCTCAGGCGAGGTGCCGATGGGCGGCCCGACGATGTGTACACCGGCGGTTGCGGGCCAGCGGGCTTTTGTGGGCATCGAAGACGGCCTGTTCATGGCCGTGGACCTGCAGGAGAAAAAACAACTGTGGAAGTTTCGGAACCCGGAACAGGTGGGCGCTTTTCGGGCCTCTGCGGCCGTGACGCCCGAAGCCATAATCGTCGCTTCCCGCGACAGGCATGTCCACGCCCTGCATCCCGATACCGGAAAGCCGCTGTGGAGCTTTCCCGCCAAAGCGCGAGTGGATTGCTCCCCGGTCGTCGTCGGCCAGTTGGTCTTCTGCGGCGCCGCCAACGGTCTGCTGTTTGGCCTGGAGCTGAAGACGGGCGAGTTGCGCTGGCAGTACAAGGCCGGCGGAGCGATCGTCGGCTCGCCAGCCGTCGCCGCGGAACGCCTGGTAATCGGTACCGACGCCGGACAGTTGATATGCTTCGGCGCGAAGTAGGCCGCCGACGATAGCTCGGTAATGCCGTTGCCTTGAGCCACTACTGGTCTGCTGAAGTATGGTTCCAGAACGCCAGCCCCACGCACAATCAAGAAAGCCAGCCCCATGAACAACATCCAACTCAGCGACACGTTGAACCTAATAATCTCCCGCCGGCGGAAACATCAGCAACAAGGCCCACTGCTGGAACAGCAGCTTGCCGAGATGCTCTCGGGCCAGCCATCGCTTCGCGTGGCGATGGTGCCCCACTTGTACGATCTTGCCCCTGACGGACCTGTGCTCCGCCATTTGCGCGCGCTGGAAGGTCACCTGGTGGTGCTGGCCTGGCTGTACCCGCGGGCGGCATATTGGGTGCTCCAGGCCAACCGGATTTCAGGGCGCATGGGGCGGACGCGCTACTTCCCCGTTGAGGAAATGGAGCCGGCTGAGCTTGCTAGCAGAGGTGTGGCGACGCATTCTGCCACGCATCAGGCGCCGTCAGATGAGACTGCGACTGCCGCAGCACCTGCGCCTACCGATTCCGTCGGCCAGCCCGCCCGCATTATCTGGTGTTTCGACTTGCGGGAGGCCGCAACGGTAGAGTCTTTGTTAGAACAGATCGATGAAATCGTACTGCAAGCCACGGGCAAGTCTCTGACGCCGGTGGAGGCAGATGATCTTGTCGCAGCCGAGCGGCTACTGGCCATCGAGGAAGACGTCCGACATCGCTGGTATCCTGTGGTCGATTACAGCCGCTGCAAGAGTTGCTTGGAGTGTTTGAACTTCTGCTTGTTCGGGGTATTTGGACTAAGCGGCGGACGACTGGTGGTGGAGCAAGCCGATGCGTGTCGGCCAGGGTGCCCCGCTTGCGCCCGGGTGTGCCCCTCGCAGGCAATCATGTTCCCCCAACACCCAGACCCATTTATCGCCGGCGACCCGAAGGCTTCGTCTCAAGCGGCAGATGCCGATTTGCTGAAGCAGCTCGGGCTGGCCGTCGTCATGCCCGGGGCGCTCGAACCTGGCGTAGTGGCCAGCGCCGAGCGCGCCCGCGCACTGATGGAAAAAGCTGCCAGCGCAAAGCCGGTGCCGGAAGACCACCGTGGTTCGAGCAGTACGCCCGCTGAAGCAGTTGCCGAAGACGCCTTGTCCGAACCAGCCGGCCCCGCACAACGGAAGCCCGAAGCTTCAAAGCCGGGCGCTGCTGAACAACCTGGCGACGATACGTCCAAGACCGTCAAACGCCTGGTGGACGACTTGGAGCAGTCGGACTTGTGAGGCTGCCAAAAGTTATTTTCGGGGCGAAACAACAGGCGGCGAAACAATACCTTGTACGTATTCTACAGGAACCTCTACAGATACAGCCGGACGGTCGGAAATGTCAGGGCTGCCGGAAGTTTTGCTGCGGGGTGCGAGGCTTCGGCTCCCCACCCGCCCCGACGCAATACTTTCGATGTGCGGAACTTTCGATGTGCGGAAACCGGCGCGGCCGAACGGCTAAAAGCTCTTGCGCCATTGCGGCACGTATGGCATCTGTGGCAAAGCCGTTTACAATGTTGGCTTTGCCAACGGTCTTTTGCGGGTGTTTGTCACAAGCTCACCAGGCGGTGAACGAGCGAGGTTTTATGTCTTCGCTGACCGACTATTTCGCCCGTTTAAGCCGCACGAAGATCGTCGCTACCGTCGGACCAGCTTGTACCGGGGTAGATGACCTCGTGGGGTTGATCTGTTCGGGTGTGGATGTCTTCCGCATCAATACCGCCCACGGTTCACGCGAGGAACACCAAAGCCGGGTGGAGAACATCAGGCAGGCCAGCCAGCGGACGGGCGTGCCGGTTGCCATTCTGGTGGACCTGGCCGGCCCGAAGATCAGGCTTGGCCAGTTGCCCGGCGATGAGTTTCAATGTGTGCCCGGCCAAACCGTCCGCTTCCTACGCGGCTGCCAAAGCACAGTACCCGGCGAACTAACAAGTACCTACGACCGGTTGGTCGACGATCTGGACGTGGGCGACAAGGTGATGCTGGCCGATGGGCTTGTATCGTTGCAGGTGGTGGAAAAATCTGCCGATGCCGCCGTCTGCCAGGTGGTGCAAGGAGGAACCATCCGCAGCCGGCAGGGAGTGAATCTGCCAGGCGTGAAACTCAAAGTGCCAGCTTTGACCGACCGCGACAAAGACAATGCCGCCTGGGCGGCAGCCGCCGGGGTGGATTTTCTCAGCCTGAGTTTCGTCCGTTCGGCCGACGACCTGGCGCCGCTGCGGCAGATAATCGCTCAGGCAGGCGGGTTCGCCCAAATTGTGGCCAAGATCGAAAAACCCGAGGCCGTGGAAAACATCGAGTCGATCATCGCCGCCGCCGACGCGATAATGATTGCCCGGGGCGACTTGGGCGTGGAAATCGACATCGCCCAGGTGCCAGTGGTGCAGAAGCGGATCATCCGGTTGTCCAATCAGGCAGGCAAGCCGGTGATCGTAGCCACGCAGATGCTCGAAAGCATGCACAACTCGCGCATACCCACCCGCGCCGAAGCCACCGACGTGGCCAATGCCATCCTGGATGGCGCAGATGCGTGCATGCTTTCCGGCGAGACTGCCGTCGGACAATATCCGCGCCAGACCGTTGAAATGATGCATCGGATCGCTGTGGCAACCGAGGCCGTGTTGCAGCAGCAGAACCAGCAGGCGCGACCGGCCTTCCAGAGCGATCCGGAACATCCTATCACTCAAGCCACTACTTGGGCGGCAGGGCTGCTGGCCGAACAGCTTGATGCCCGGTTGCTGGTGGTCGCCACTGCCTCGGGCCGGACGGCCTTGAGCATCTCCAAGCAACGCCGGTTCGTGTATACTGTCGGCTTGTCGGACTCGCCAATCACCCTGCGCCGGATGTGTCTGTACTGGGGCGTTGTTCCCTGGCAATCCCCACTGAGCGACGACATCACGGCGGTTTTGCAGCGAGTAATTGGAGAGGCCCAGGCCGCCGGTCGATTGCACAAAGGCGATAGAGTCGTGTTGATCGGAGGTACCGGCCTGCCCGTCTCACGACATAACATGATCGTGGTACACGAGTTGCATTGAAAGTTGACCGTCGCAAGTCCCCCACACTTATTGATCTTTGGAAAAGATAGCGACTTTAGCGATGCGAAAGATAGCGGCCGGCTGATATAACCTTTTTGCAGCGGTCAATGTCGCCGGACATCGCGAACGTCAATAGACCCGCACTGCCGCGGAACAAGCAGCCCTCCAGGTGGTTTAACAGACTATGCAGACCAGCTCAGATACCCCTGCCGCTCCGAAAAGACAACTTACCCTTTTCGATTCCACTTGCATCATAGTGGGAATCATTATTGGCGCGGGTGTATATCAGACCGCGCCGAGTATCGCGTGCGGTGTGAATACCGGGCTAAAGCAGTGGGCCGAGACTATGGACTCGCTGGCCCAGTGGGCGTCCCAATACCCGACTTGGCTCGGTTGGCTCGCAGAACTGGCCCAGCGCGTCCAGCACGTCGACCCGTGGATCGGCGTGTGCGGAATATGGATTGTTGGCGGTTTGCTATCGCTTTGTGGGGCAATGGCTTATGCCGAGCTGGCTACCGCCTATCCCCGCGCAGGCGGCGATTACGTGTATCTGACTAAGGCCTACGGGCCGTGGGCCGGTTTCATGTTCGGCTGGCTGCAACTGCTGGTCGTCCGGCCGGCCGACATCGTAACGATGGCCTTCGCCTTTGCGACCTTTGGCGTGCGGCTGTGGAATCCCCTGGAAAACTACTTTACCTCGGCCAACGTCGAAAAGCTTTATGCCGGTTCGACAGTGGTGCTGTTTACGCTCCTGAACATCATCGGCGTCAGCGAGGGAAAATGGGCCCAGAACGTGCTGACGGTCGCCAAGGCATTGGGCATTCTGGCCATCGTCGTAGTGGCCTTCACCGCGCCGCAGCAGGCCGGACCGGCAGAACCGGTCGAGCTGATACCGCTGCCGCTGACCGTCGCACTGATTCTGGTGCTCTTCGCCTACGGCGGGTGGAACGAGATGGCTTATGTGGCCGCCGAGGTGAAGAATCCCGATCGCAACATCGTCCGCGCTTTGCTGCTGGGCACCGGCAGCGTGGTGCTGCTGTATGTGCTGCTGAATGCAGCGTTTATGTACGCGCTGGGTTTTACGGGCCTGGCCAGTTCCAAAGCGGTTGCCGCCGACGCTATCGCCGGGACTTTTCCCAATGTTGGGGAGCGACTTATCAGTGCGCTGGTTTGCATATCTGCCTTGGGAGCAGTCAACGGGCTGATACTGACAGGTGCTAGAATCTCATACGCCGTGGGGGCCGATCATCGGCTGTTCCGCTTCGTGGGCAAGTGGAACCAGCGAACCGGCACTCCGCTGAGGGCGCTGGTACTGCAAGGCGCTATCGCACTGGCTCTTATCATTCTGCTAGGCTCTTTCATCGAAGCTGTAATTTACGCTGCGGCAACTGTTTACCTGTTCTACCTGGCGACGAGCTGGTCGGTCATCGTGCTACGGGTACATCAGCCGCAAGTGCCCAGAGCGTATCGATTGCCTGCCTATCCCGTTCCGATTCTGATCTTCGCCGGTGTGTGCCTGTTTCTGATGCAGGGAGCGATCAACTACCGGCCCCTGTTGTCGTTCGTCGCCCTGGGGATAGCTTTCCTGGGCCTGCCGGTGTATTGGCTGACAACCCCTAGCGACCAGCGCACCGAAGCAACTTGAGCGGTTGCGAAAGTGAAACCGGGGCGCTTGCGACCCCGCCGCAGCAAGCACGCCGACGCAACACGATGCACGTCAGTACGTTATGACGCTGCCGTGCGAGCACAAGACTAGTCGCAGCGTAACCCGGCAATGCCATACGGCATCAATTTGCGCGGAAAGAAACCTAGCCGACGCCGGTTGCCGCCAACCGATCATTGCTGCCGGCTGGCAGCCAGACGAAACAGGCCTACTGTGCCCAGCACCATCCCCACGACCGCGCCGATTACGGTAAACAGATACCCGGTAGCCAATTTGCGGTCCAGCCAATATCCGCCCAAGGCCGGCAGCGCCATCTCTAGCGCGATGCTTGTGATTCTGGCAGACCAGGCCATCGCTGCTGCCAGGGGCGATTGTTGTTCCGGCGGCGTGGTCAACGGTTAGTCTCTCTGCTGTTTGCTGTGAGTTTCGCTGTTCGGTGTGGCCGATTTGCGTGACCGGCAAATAACAGCTTACCGGGCGAATATACCCGTGGTTTCAGGGACGATTGCACATAGTATCCGATGGCATAAAGCCTTGCTTCCGGTGAACTTACCCGGGGTCCCAGGCATGAGCGCACAATGGGCAGCCACTGCCTTGTCATTAAGCGATTGCTGTGCTTCGGTGTCACGCACTGATTGGGATAAGGTGCTCTTACCAGCGACACTGACTTGATGGTTTATCTTGGCCGGGTCAAGCGCAGCGCCCTGGCTGTGTTGCCGGCGACCAGGTTACGCAAAACAAATCCACTAATTGCGAAAGTGCCGCAAGTGTGCGAAATACCTTGGTTTTCTGGGTTGCCAGTAGTCCGACCACTGCCGGTTTTTTGACGACTTGTTATGAACCGAAGTGCGTTGTGCCTGTCGCCCGCCTTTTATGGAGTCGAGAATACCAGGCCGCTGCGGATTGAACAACTTTGTTCGCGCTGTTTTTCGGGGTGTGCGAAACGATGCGCCACCGTCCAACTATACGGTGCGGCATGATGGTGGTCTGATTGGGCTGCATTGTCACCTTTTTTCGTTTAGAAAAGTTTCGGCCGCTACCTGCGCTGTTAATGGCCCAATGTCTTGGCGCAGTGTGTTTTGTGCCAATCTGGCCGATTGCGATATAGATAAAGTTCCGTTGGTTTCCCCCCAATTGTGTTACATGGGCGATTTTCATGGTTTTTACTTAAAAACGCCTGTTTCCGTAATTCCTTGTTCATCAATCACTTGCGATTCTAGTTCCAGTAACTGTGCGTGGCTAAATCTTTGCCTAATTGTTGCGTTATTTCGCTAGTGCGAATATAATCAATTGTGTTGGACACTCCCGCCTTGCCCAGCGGTTGACGTGGGTGCCTATCCTGGGCGGGAAGCGAGTTGCGAATTGCTCGCTTGTGCGGGTTTACAGGCGCGGCGAGTCGGTTCGCCCCACCGGGTAAACAACGGCCTTCGGCAGGATGTGCCGGTTGACAAAAGCGTCTAACGCTACTAAGCAGTTCCGTGCTTACATCGGCCAGCGGAGGCCGTGCGAACAAAGCGTTTGTTGTAGTAAGGCAGTTCCGGAAAGCAAGTTGCTGTTCCGGGCCGTGGCGCACGCCTAGCGCTTCGCCAATTGCCGGTCGGCGGCCTGTCGGCCGCATGGTTTCGGCAAACCGGAGGTACGTTTCGTGGTAACCGCAAGCGAACTTAAGACCCGGTCGTTAAAGGAGTTGATCGCACTGGCCAAACGTAATAAACTGCCCGGCTGTTACAGGATGAAGAAAGACGCGTTGGTTCGGGCGCTTGCTCGTGTCGTGCAACGCCAGTCGAGCAAGCAGGGGTCGTCCGGTACGCGGCAGGCCCGTCGGGTTGGCGCGTCGGCTTCCACAAACGGCAAGCACGCCAGCAAGGCGAACAAGTCCAGCCGAAAACGCTCTCCGCGCCTGCAACAGCGTTTGTGCGAAGTCAAGACCAAACTGGCGGAAGCAAAAGACCTTTCGTTCCGGGCGGTGGCGGAAACAAACGGGAATGTCAAAGACCGGCTGGTCCTGATGGTTCGCGACCCGTTCTGGCTGCACGCCTACTGGGAAATCTCCAGCCGCAGCGTGGAGAGGGCCAAAGTTGCCATGGGCGCCCACTGGCATGGGGCGCGCCCGATTTTGCGACTGCTGGAGCTTGATCGCAGCAGTCCTACAAGCGCGGTCAGGCAACGGGTACGCGACATCGAGGTTCACGGCGGGGTGAACAATTGGTACATCGACGTCCAAGACCCGCCGCGCAGCTTCCAGGTCGAAATAGGCTATCTGGCAATTAACGGAAAATTCTACTCGCTCGCCCGCAGCAATACCGTCACTACGCCTGCGGCCAGCAAAGAAAACTCGTTCGACAAGAATTGGGCGGAGGTAGCCAAAGATTTCGATCGGGTTTATGCGCTCAGCAGCGGGTACGGTGCCCCGGATGCCGATTCGGAGCTGAAAGAGGTGCTCGAAGAGCGGTTGCGGCGGCCGGTCGGCCAGCAGGCGGCAAACAGATTTGCTACAGCCCCGGCCGGCAGCAGCGGCAAACAACGCGAGTTCCGCTTCGAAATCGACACAGAGTTGATCGTGCATGGAGTGACCAACCCCGACGCTAAAGTGACCCTCCGTGGCGAGCCGGTACCGTTGCGCTCCGATGGCACTTTTGCCGTACGCTTCAATTTGCCCGACCGACGCCACGTACTTCCGGTGGTGGCCAGCAGCAGCGACGGCGTAGAACAACGCACCATCGTCCTGGCGGTAGATCGTAACACCAAGGTCATGGAGCCGGTTATCCGCGATACCGCCGACTGAACCCGAGGCAAACCATCTTTCCGCGGCCCCCGCCGGCTGGCCCAACTGGGCTGATTCGGCAGGTATCCTGCGCGGCTTATCATGCCAATGGTACATGAGGCCGTGACGCCGATACTGCTGTCCTGCCGTTCGCGCATTTGAGCAGCACGCCGCCAACTGTTATCATTTACCGACTGGGGCTATTGAGTTTTATATATTGACGGGCGGCGCTGTTTGAGCTAGCCGGATGCGCTGCCTGGCCCCACCCGGTGCCGGCAGACCATCGGTGTGTGTGTGCTGGTTTGCGATCGCGCCTGGGTCGGTTAGTCCCCTACGGCGTAAATTGTGCGCGTGGTGCGCTCATGTTTTCACATGTTCACATGACGTGGAGGGCCAGGCTCTGTCGCGTCCGAAAGCTCTGCACGGGTTGCAATGTGGTGTTTTTCCTGGCGACAATGATTTGTTTTTGCCCGGGGGAAATATATCAACCGTACCAACGGTAGCGACCGCAGCGCGTCTGTCCACAACACCATTTGGTTGTGGCCACAGACGGTGTTAGTACGACAGCGCTAAGTTGCCGTTTCGCAACTGCCAGTTGTGATGCTATTGGGGCTTCACCCCAAGATATTGTGGTTTTCTTGTAACTAAGCGCTGTCGTATTAGGTTCTTCGAGTGTTACATTCTTTGATTGGTGAAGCAGTGAAGCTGTTTCGCGGTTTGGACGAGCTTTCGGCCGATTGCTGCGGCGGCGCGGCGGCGATCGGCAATTTCGACGGGGTACATCTGGGTCATGCCCGGATCATCGAGCGCCTGCGGGCGATGGCCGCCCGGGTGGGTGGGCCGGCTACGGTGTTCACCTTCGACCCGCCGCCCAACCGTATCCTGCGCCCCCAGCAAGCACCCATGCCGCTTTGCTGGTTGGAGCGCAAAGTCGAGCTACTGGCCGAGTTGGGGGTGGAGGTGGTGGTGGCCTATCCCACCGACGCCGCCTTCTTGGCTCAAACTCCCGCGGAGTTCTTCGAGCGTGTGGTGCTGGGTAAACTCCGTGCCAAGGCGCTAGTCGAGGGACGCAACTTCCAGTTCGGCCGCGACCGCACCGGCGATGTTCACTTGCTGGAGCAATTTTGCCAACAGGCCGGCCTGCTGCTGGAAATAGTCGATCCAGTGCAGATCGACGGAGCAGAAGTATCCAGCTCGCGCATCCGGAGGCTGCTGGCCTGCGGCCAGATTGCTGCCGCCAATCGCCTGCTGGGCCGACCGCACCGCATCCGCGGCACGGTGGTTCGCGGCGCCGGTCGGGGCAACAAGTTGGGCTTTCCCACGGCCAACCTGGATTTCGTCGATACACTGCTTCCGGCCCCGGGAATCTACGCCGGTCGCGCAGAAGCCGACGGCCGTTGGTGGCCTGCGGCGCTCAGTCTGGGGCCGAATCCCACCTTCGACGAATCCGTCGCGAAAATCGAGGCTTATCTGCTGGACTACCAGGGATGTTTGTACGATCGGCCGCTGACGGTTGACTTCCTTGCGCGATTGAGGGAGATTAAGCGATTCGATTCGGTCGATAATCTTATTGCCGAGATGACTGCCGACGTGGCGCAGGTGCGCAAAATCGTATCCGAATGTTGCGGAGCTGGAAGGTGCTCGCAGCACGACCGCTCGCACAGTTGATGACGGCGGGCGAGTGCCACCGATGGGGCAAGAAATCGGCGCTTGCTCCGCGCGGGGGAGGTTGCGGCCGTTCTGTGTCCGGCGGACCGGACAGATTGTACTCCGTGCGGTGGATGCCGTGGCGGCAGTGGCGGACGTTTTCGGAGCAAGAAGGTATCAGTTCAGCCCGTGCAAGACATAGCTGGGCAATTGCAGGCCGGCTGGGCGGCATACAACATTGCCCGGCTGCCGAGCGCGGATGGTCTTTGCCGAAATTATATGTTTTCCCGGCCTCGTAGCCGATTTCAGATCGGCCCGGTGGCGGTCCAGTTCCAGTCAGATTCAGATACCGAAAAGTCAGTAAGTACAATGATCGATTGGTCCAGGTTTGCCGAAATCGTTGCCGAGCATTGCCGTTTCGTGCTTACCACACACGTGCGGCCCGATTGCGACGGTTTGGGCAGCCAGTTGGTGATGGCCGGCTTGTTGGAGAAACTGGGCAAGACCGTCCTGTTGTGCAATCCTTTCGCCGTGCCCAGGCACCTGAAGTTCCTGGACCGGCTCGGCCGGATGAAACAGCTCGGCAAAGATGTGGTGCCGTCAGAGCTGGAGCAGTACGAAGTGCTGATAGTGCTGGACACCAGCGCATTTGCACAGTTGGGCGCGATGGCCGAAGTGCTTCGCAATACTAGACTGCGCAAAGTTGTCATTGACCATCACATTAGTGAGGATGAACTGGGTGCCGAGATTTTCAAAGACGTGGACGCCGATGCCACCGGCAGGCTGGTGGTCGAGGCTGCTGACGCCTTGGGGGTGGCCCTGACGCCCGAAATGGCTCAGGCGGCGCTGGCTGCCGTGGCAACCGATACTGGTTGGTTCCGCTTTGCGTCCACCAAGGCCGAGACGTTCGCTTTGGCCGCCCGACTCGTTTCCGCCGGGGCCGATCCGGCCGCTTTGTATCACCAACTGTACGAGAGGGACACTTTGGCGCGGCTCCAGTTGATCGGACGTACTTTGGGCCGAGCGCAAGTGGCGCTTGGCGGAAAAGTGATCTACACATGGATCGAATTGAGCGATTTTCAGGCCGTCGGCGCCCTGCCCTCGGATAGCGAAGACATCATCAACATGACCCTTTCGGTCGACGGCATCGAGGTGGCCATGTTGCTGGTGGAGCAGCAAAGCGGCGGCTTCAAGGTAAGCTTGCGCAGCCGTAATCAGTTGGATTGTTCGCGCGTGGCCGAGCAGTTCGGCGGAGGCGGACACAAACAGGCCGCCGGCCTGACGCTCCGCGAAAGTTTGGAATCGGCGCGAACGAAAGTGCTAGAGGCCATTCGCCAGGCGATGCCCTGAACCGTGGGCATCTTGATTGGCTGTGTGCATATTGATTGCAAGTGGAAGATTTGCCTGGCTGACCACGGAGCAGTCTTACCCGGATTTCGGCGCAGAGTACAGTAGTTGAGTCCCCCTGCTGGCTTGTCAGCAGTGCTTGGCTGCTCGGGCAGACGACGGCCGGCGGTGCCTCTTCCAATCACGACGTAAGCGATAGCGCCGCACGGTTGCGCTTTCGGACTGGGGGCTTCCGCGCCCGGGGCTTCCGAGGCCGGACTTTCCGGCGCGCAGTCTCCCACTGCTGGCTCTTCCGGCACACTGGCGGCTTCTTGGTGGTTGCAGATGCCCTCTGCCGCCCAACATGTGGGCTACTTGACCAGGATATTGGCCACCGTCGGCTGTGTCGAAGGCGGCGGCGAGGGCACCATTGCCCGCGCCGAACCGCTCAACGAAACCAGGCCGAGCATTCCTTTGGCCCTCAGCGTGTATGTGCCCAGCGGCACGTTGTGGAATGCAAAACGGCCAGAGGCATCGGCGGTGGTTTGGCGATTGGTTCCCTCTAATGTTACCGTAGCCCCGGGAATAGGCACGCTGATCAGCACCACTTTGGCATACACGATTCCTTCGATTGTGCCGGTGGTCGATGGGGTGTCGGTCGGCAGGGTTATCCCCTCACGCGCTGCACGCAGTATGATAGCCTGCTTAAAGTATTTCGCCCGCTTAGGATACGGCTTCTGCCTGGCCCACAGGTAGGTGCTCTGCACCAAAGCCAGGGGTATTTGCCCTTGGTCGGCCAGTGCGGCGATGTAGGTCAGATAAGCGTCGTCGTCGGGATCGACGGTACGCAGCCCGGCCTTCAACATATCGGCCGTAAGCGGCGTTTCGTCGCCAGCTGCCGGCGCCGAGGCTGCCACTACCAGCCCCAGTACTGCGCCAAACAACCAAATGCTAGCCCACGCTGTTATCGTGTGGGTCCAGAAATTGCAAATACGTCTGGCCCTTGGGCGATCGCCAATTCCTGCGCGAAGCACGGCTTGGCACTCCTCGTCAAACAACAATATTGGCAAGGTCAAACTACACTTTCGGCAAAATGCCAATTGCCGGTTTTCGAAACCTGCGGCCCAGGTTGCCGACGCATGCTTGTACCCAAACCCTTCCTGCGAAGCAATAGCAATACATGACCAAAATTCCCGGATTCCCGGGTTTCTGAATTTGTGGATTTGTGGATTTGTGGATTTCTGGATTTGTGGATTTCTGGATTCCGGCGGGGTCCGGGGCGCGGGACAGGGTTTGCGCGGGAAGAGTTTAAGGCGGTTGCGTTGTAATAGTGCGCAGGGAACTTGGCGGCGGGGTACGAAAGATGTGCTGCTTGCTGCCGAGCGGAATTGTACTTACAATCAGTCAACGCGATCAGGCGACGGTCGGCCGGTGATTGTATGTTGGGTGTCGGGCCGCAGTTACAGCCCGCGAGCGTCTGTGGCTCGTGGCACAAGCACACCGCGAGGAAAACATGGCCAGGAAGGTGATATTAGACGTTGATCCGGGCATCGACGATGCGCTGGCTATGTGCATCGCGCTGTTCGACCCGCGGCTGGAGGTGCTGGCCGTTACGGCCGTGGGCGGAAACACCTCGCCCGAGCGAGCCACACTGAACGTGCAGACGATCATCGGACAGCTCGATCCGCCGCGCTGGCCGCGCGTGGGGGCTGCCAGCGAGCCGGATGGCGGCTTGCCCGTCGACGGCCGCTACTTGTGCGGCGTGGATGGTCTGGGGGGGATCGAGTTTGCCGTCGCCGAGCGGCAACATCTGCTTCCTTCCGAGAAGGTAATTTGCGATCAAGTCCGCGCTGCACCGCATCAGGTGACAATCGTCGCCCTTGGGCCGTTGACCAACGTGGCCCGGGCGTTCGCACGCGATCCGGAACTGCCCACTTTGGTGGACCGGGTGGTGATGATGGGCGGGACGGTAAGCGCCCCGGGCAACATCACCCCTGCCGCGGAGTTTAATATTTACTGCGATCCGGTATCGGCCCGGGCAGTGTTTCGCGCCCATTGCACCAAAACTCTGGTGCCGCTGGATGTAACCAACCGCGCGGTGCTCAGCTACGACCTGTTCAACCGACTGCCCGAGGAAAGCACAAAAATCGGCTATTTTGTGCGTCAGGTATTGCCGCCTGCGTTTCGGGCGCATCGGCAGAACCTGGGGCTGGAAGGAATCCATGTCCACGACACCGTGGCACTGATGTGCGTGATCCATCCGGAATTGTTCACCACCCGCGAAATGGCCGGCGACGTGGAAACGCACGGCGAGCTGACCATGGGCATGACCTTGTTCGATCGGCGCCGTGTTCCCGCCTGGCGGCGCAACATGGAAGTGGCCGTCGATATGCAGACGCAAGAGGTTGTGGAGGCCATCATCCGCGATCTGGCGGCAGCGGCTGAGTGTGCCGGACCGCGCGTCGCCGACATCTGAAATACTGTGACAGTCCTGTGGCCGACACATTCCATCCGTCCACCGCCGAAGTTTCCAGTCACCCACAACAGGAGACGCACCGATGTCCAAAACCACCATGACCCTCGTAGCGGTGTTTGCATTGATTGTTATTGCCTTTGCATCGGCCGCCGAGCAAACTCCGGCCGACAATACGCCACCGGAAGGCTTCGTGGCCCTTTTCAATGGGAAGGATTTTTCCGGTTGGAAAGTGCCCGAGGGCGACAACGGCCATTGGAGAGTTGTCGATGGCGTGATCGACTACGACGCCCGCAGCGAGGCCAAAGGGGACAAGAGCCTGTGGACCGTCCAGGAGTTCGAGGATTTCGTGCTGCTGGTGGATTGGCGGATCAAGGAAACGCCGTTTGTCAACCCGAACGTGTACTATGTGCTTCCCGACGGCTCACATGCCCGCGACATAACCGGCAAACCATTGCGGCTGGCGCTGCCCGACTCCGATTCCGGCATCTTCCTGCGTGGTTCTCCCAAGGCGCAGGTGAACATCTGGTGCTGGCCGATCGGCTCTGGAGAGTTTTACGGGTATCGGATGGACCAGAAGATGCCGCCCGAGGTGCGTGCGGCCGTCACTCCCCGCACCCAAGCCGATAACCCCGTCGGTCAGTGGAACCGCTTCGAGATAACCATGCGCGGCGATCGGGTATCGGTAGTGCTCAACGGCAAGAAAGTTATCGATAACGCCCAATTGCCGGGGATTCCACCGCGCGGTCCGATAGCACTCCAGCATCACGGCAGCATGCGCGATGGCAAGTGGACCAGTCCGCCCAGCCTTGTTCAGTTCAAAAACATTTACATCAAAGAACTGAAATAATCAGACCACCTCGCCTGCGTACCGGCCCCCAAGTAACTCGCGCTCCCGTCCCCTTGCAACAGGTTTGTTGAACCAGAGATGTTCCTCTGCGCAGTTCATTGGTCTGCAATTATTTGCACATTTACTGGCCGGAGTTAGAGGCCGCATGAGGTACACCGGGTTGCGCATTGGCTCGCTGCACGAGCCTTCGAGTTGTCCGTGCGCCTGGTCAAGCCTGAAACAGCTTTTGCCAACTTGGCTGGGAGGATGCCATGGAAAACATCCGACGTCTATCACGTGCGGGGCCTTGGGCGGTTGGACTTGCCGCCTGTGTACTGGCAGCGTCTTGCCTGCCAGCCGTGGAACAACAGGGCGCCGCGCGGCCTAACATCATGTTCATTCTGACCGACGACCTGGGGATATACGATCTGGGTTGTTATGGGCGGACGGAACATCACACGCCGCACTTGGACCGTCTGGCCGCCCAGGGAGTGCGTTTCACCTCGGCGTACTGCGCCTTGCCGCTGTGCTCCCCTTCGCGCGCAGCGATATTGACCGGCAAAGACCCTGCCCGCTTGCATCTGACGACCTATTTGCCAGGACGCCCGGATTGCACAGCGCAGAAACTACTGCATCCAAAGATCCAGATGCAACTGCCGCTGGAAGAAAAGACGCTGGCCGAGTATCTGAAGCACGCTGGTTACGCCACGGCGTGCATCGGCAAATGGCATTTGGGGGGCAAAGGGTTCGGACCGGCCGAGCAAGGGTTCGATGTGGTGCATCCGGGCAAGGCCAACACCACTCCATCGGAAACCGAGGGCGGCAAGGGCGAGTACGATCTGACCGCGGCCGCCGAGCGGTTCATCGAAGCCAACCGCGACAAGCCGTTCTTTCTGTACTTGTGCCATAACACGCCACACATTCCGTACACGGCGCGCGACGAGCTGGTGCGCAAGAACTCGCGAGCCTTGGAGCCGGTGTATGCGGCGCTAATAGAAACGATGGACGACGCCGTGGGACAGTTGCTGCGCAAACTGGATGCCCTTGACCTGGCCCAGAAAACCATCGTCATCTTCACCTCCGACAACGGCGGACTAAGCGTGCCAGAAGGACCACACAAGCTCGTCACGCACAACGGGCCGTATCGGGCGGGCAAGGGCTTTCTGTACGAAGGCGGGTTGCGGATACCGCTGATCGTCCGCTGGCCCGGCAAGATTCCCGCCGGAAAGGTCATCCACCAGCCAACCGTCAACACCGACTGGCCCCCCACGCTGCTGGAACTTTGCGGCCTGCCAGTGCCCGAAGGGCTTGACGGAGTGAGTATCGCCGGGCTGCTAACCGACGGCAAACAACCCGGCAAACGCATGTTATTCTTTCACTTTCCGCACTATTCGAACCAGGGCGGCCGGCCCGGCGGAGTGGTCCGCGACGGCCAGTGGAAGCTGATCGAACAGTACGAAGACGGCCAGATCGAGCTGTTCGATCTGGACAAGGACATCGGCGAAACCACCAACGTGGCTTCCCAGCATCCACAGGTGGCGGAGCGGCTGCGCGCGGCACTGGCCGATTGGCGGGGTGCGATCGGCGCCCAACAGAACGTCCCCAACCCCGATTTCGATCCTCTTGCGCACCGCGCGCTGTACATCGACATCGACCCCTCGCGGTTCAACGCCAGCATCGCTGGCCAGCAGCAGATCGATCGGATGCAACAGTGGCGCAAGGCGATGAACGCCGCCACGGCAGCACGAACCAAGCCCAAACCGTAGC